>SDBU01000449.1_pt1 | contig 57581 bp, 53 predicted proteins | sample 2277071 | NCBI WGS metagenome assembly SDBU01 (sample SAMN10397929, study PRJNA504765) | marine sediment metagenome | isolation source: marine sediment core GS08_GC12, 126 cmbsf | place: Arctic Ocean: Gakkel Ridge, Loki's castle | collected 2008 | reverse complement strand
AGATTGAATATGTATTATTTTTATTTTCCAGCAATAAATGAGCACGCATATGGTTTAGCACTTCTAAGTAAATATCCAATAACATCAGCAACAGGATATAGGATTCCTAGTATTTCTTTAGAGAGGGTTTTGATACATGGAGTTGTTATGATAAATGAAACCCTTGAGATCGATGTATTTGTAACACACCTTGGACTTTTAAAATGGGATGAGGATTTAGCAGTTCAAGTTATTTATGTTCTTCAAAAAATTAATCAAGTAAGTATAACGTCTAATAAAATCCTCATGGGAGATCTCAATTTAGAATATAACTCTTCTCAACTTGCTCCAGTATATAATTTCTTTAATGATACATTAGGTGGAGTTCCAAGACCTAGGACATTTCCGAGTATAAATTTATTTGGTAAACCAATAGAAAGTATTGATTACATATATACAGCTAAAAATGTAATCAACATAGTTGAGAGTCACATAATTACAGATTTTCTACCAGGCAATAACTCCGCCGAATTTGGCTCTGATCACTTACCTGTAGTAGCGACATTAACCTTTCCCTAAAATTAAATAATTACCTTTTTTTTCTTACTCAATTTCATTTTATACGAGAACTTTCAAAAAAAAATTGTAAAAAAGAATTATAAATTTTGTAAGATTGATTGTGCAAATTTTTTAGCATTTAAAAGATCTTCTTCATTTGGTCTTCCTTTAAGCCATTTTTGATGTTTTTCTCCCTCTTTTCGCTTATTAGGGGGCAATCTGTCTAACATACGCTTACGTATTGCTTCAGGAATACCAATATTTTCTCCACAGCAATCAAACTCAGCATTAATCTTTAAAGAATCCCCTATTTTTCTTTTCACAACCCTAAAACCATCTTTGTAACTATCTAAACTTGAGTGTGTACAAAAAAAAGCGAATTTTGAAGGTAATTCAGAAACATTTTTCAATAAATCAGATAAAGATTTATTTACTCTGCTAGCATAGATCCCTGAACCTAAAAATACTAACTCACATTCATTTAGCGTTGAAAAATTTACTTCTTTGACTGACTTTATATCAACGTCTTCACCTTGACATCCTTCATAAATGCTATTGGCGATTTTTTCTGTATTTCCTGACTGTGAAAAATAAGTAACTAAAATTTTCATTTAATTCACTAATTAAAATTATAATAAATTTGCATTAGGAGCCTTGAGTAAATAGATTTTGCTTTAATTTTTAAGATGCTATATCTAGTTTGAAAAAAATTTTTGCATTCTCAATTGTCTTTTCGCTTACTAGTTTTTGAGATACCTTATGAGAATTAGCGATTGCTGCTATACTATATCGCACATTTGAAGGGACATTAATAGGACCTCTTTTGTAGGGGTGTTGATAATAAGAATCTGTCTCAGTAACCAGCGAGTCTAAAGGTGTTAATCTTGTGGCCCTGTTCCACCTTTCAAAACTAAAAGCAGAACTAGGTACTGAAAGAATAAACCCTTGATGAGGTAGCGTTCTACCATATTCTTCCGGTCCTGAAAAGCAATGCCACATTACGTTGTGAGGTGAGATATCAAATTCTTTTAGTACAGCAAGAATTTCTCTATTAGCACCATCTTTTTTATTAAATCTGTGTTTAGGATGCGTTCTATCGAATTCATGCTCAGCAGCATTTCTCACATGCAAAACATAAGGTTTATCAAAATCCTTAGTTAGCTCTAAAATTTTTTTAAAAACTTCGACTTGTTTGTTTCTTTTATCTAAGGTTTTAGCATGATGAAAATCTAGTCCTACTTCACCAATTGCTAAGAATTCACCATTGTTATTTTTCACATAATCTACCCACTTCTTCCATTCGGTATCATATTTATCTTTTGGAGTATACGTAACTGTTTGAGGTGCCCACCCGCAAGTGAAACCATAATTTTTATACTTTTCTTTTAAAAAATCTAAAGTTAAGTTCAAGGTATGGATATCAATTGTGCTAGTAATTAGAAATTTTCCTCCCAATTTAGAATAATTTAAATATTGCTCTCGATTTGATGGTAATCTATCACCTCTGGGGCGAGGAAAAGGCAGGTGGCAATGAACATCAACAAATTTGAGATTATCTTCAGGTTCTGGAATTATTATATTTTTTGGCATATCTAATCAAAATTAAAATCAAATCATAAACAGCTTCTAAGAGAAAATATGACTACTAATATTATATACTTCTTCATTTTAGTATAAGCAATAAGTTAAATTAAAACCTAATTCTTACGCAGTTTCAACTAATTCTTTAAATATTGTCTTTTATTAAAGAGTAATATGATTAATCAATTAAAATCTAAGCTTGAAGAGCTAGAAATAAAAAAGAATGCTATAAAGCCAAAAATTAATGAAATAAATTTGAAGAGAGAAGAAGAAATCCAAACAGTAAATAAAAAATATGACCACATGGTTTACGAGTTAAATTATGAGATCCAAAAATTCGAAGATGATATTTACAATGAATTAATACAATCGTTTGTTGATATTACCTCAAGAGAATTAGATATTAAAAGAAGTACGGAGCTATATTCTGTTTCGGATGATTTTAAAGAATATAGGGAGAGTATTGCTAGACTTGAGAACTTTCCTGAAGAGCTAGTAGAAAAACTACATCGTGTAATAAATGGTGATCCAATAGAAAATATCATTTATGAACTTGAAGATATCAAAGAAAAATATTTAAGGAAGTAATATTTCAAAATTCATCAAGTTCCAAACAGTAATCCTAATTCAAAATGTCCTAAATATATTACTCAGATATTACTTAGATAAATATGTTCAATTGAATCTCTTGGAATATAATGAATATTGAAGGTAATAATAAAATGGAACTTTTTGAGGAAGAAGTTGAGATTTACAATTCAAAAATGAGAAGCTTGTCATGGCTTTATGAAGAAATTCAGATTCAACCCGAGGTTTTGAAAGAAACCATCAATGAAAAAGGACAAAAACTTCCATTAAACTTATAAAAAAAGTCGTATCCTCACTTAAATGACCGAGAGACAGATTTAAATCTATTTCTAATTTGCTATTTAGAATGTATAATGGGTATTTTTAAAAAATAAATAAAAAAAAAAATAATATATGATAAAATTAAACCTTTTAATCTTCAGCTGCGGCAGCTGCTTTCTCGGCTTTAGCCTTAGCTTTCTCAAGTTTGCTTAATTCTTTTTTAGAAGCACTGATCTCTTTCTGTAAAGCTTTAATAGCATTCTTCTTTTCAGTTCCAATTGCTTTTAGCTTATCATTTAAAGCTTTTGTTTTATCACTCTTGAGACTTGAAAGAGTTTTGCTTGCAGTTTTTGCTGCAGCTATTTTTTCTTTTTTCGTTTGTGTCCACTCTGCTGCTTTATCAATTGCTTCATCTCTTAATCCTTCTTCTGTGGATAATGTTGTTGTAGCTTCTGCAATCTTGGGATCATATTCAGATTCAACTTCCTTTTCTGCAGATGCATCCTTCTTTGCAGCTTCTTCTTCTACCCTAGTTATCTCATCTTCTTTAGCAGAGATTTGACTCCTAATATCTTCTTCGGACATATAACATCAATCTTTTAAATTATTTGATATTGAATTTTACGTATAATATAATACATATAACAACCATTGTTAATCATTTGTGATTATTAATGTTTTGTGACTTAAAAATTTGAAATAACCTTCAAAATTTAGATCAAAATTATTCAATCCAAATAAAGTTAGAATAGTTTTATCTCTTTTTATCCCTAATACGTACCGATATAACTCTATATAAATTAACTTTAAATAATTTGGAATAATCTTGATTTGTAAGTAATAAAACAAAGTGCAATTAATGTTAAAAAATATTAAGAGAAAAAAAGAAGTCTTTCTTCTATTGACAATTCTATGTATAATAATATCAACATTCTTTTTTAGTGGAATTTTAACTGATCAAACTCGTTCATTTCATAAAGAAAACATGGAATTCGAAAGTCAGAAAGTTGATGTAAAGTTTGCAGGAGTTTATACCAATATAACTATAGATGACAGTCCAGGAAGCCCAAACAATTGGGATTGGGCGAAAAATCAACCTTGGTGCTCTGGTTTAGGAACATTATTAGATCCTTATATAATTGAAGGTCAGATTTTAAATATGTCTATTAGTACACATGGTATACGTATCACAAACTCAATATCTTCCTATTTTGTAATTAGGAATTCAATAATTCAATGGAACCAAGAAGATAATACTTTCAGAATGACCGGCATCTTTTTAAGTAACACTTCTAAAGGTCAAATAGTCAATAACACAGTTTATGATTTAACAAAGGGAATTCACTTAAATAACATTTCAAATGTAAAAATAATTAGTAATACAATATATGATCACACAATAACTAATCACATGGAAGAAGGAATTTTAGTAGAAAATAGCTATTTCCTCAACGTTTCCAAAAATAAAATATATGATATTTCAGGGACAGGGAATGGGATGTTTCTAAATAGCAGTTTTTTTAATAATATCACTGATAATAAAATATATGATATTGCGAATGGCAACGGTGTTAGACTAGAAAATTCTAGTTCCAACAAAGTTTCTGAAAACATTGTATATAACAATGAAGTTGGAATTACACTCCAAGCTAGTCATAACAACACATTTTCTAGAAATAACGTAAGCAATAATGCAGATCATGGATTGGTACTGGATCAAAGTCACAATAATTCAATTTTAGAAAATAATATCAAGGACAACACTCAAGAGGGAATTTATATTGTAAATAGCCACAATAATACAATAGTAAAAAGCGAAATTAAAGATAACACAATAAATGGGATTTACGTTTCTAATAGCGATGATAACGTAATTTCTGAAAATAAAATCCAAAATAATGGTGATGGAATCCATTTGATAAATTCTCAATTTAATTCACTTTCAGAAAATACCATATCCAATAATACTCAGCATGGAGTTCATTTAGACGACAGTGGTTTAAATGTTATTATGGGGAATATTATATGGGATAATGGAGAAAATGGCATAAATTTTATTCAGAGTCAAAACAATGTAATCTCAGATAGTTATATCTATAATAACGGATTACATGGAATTTCTTTGGATTCTGTCAGCGACCAAAATAATATCAGCAAGAATAGAATATATGATAATATTGAAAATGGTATTAATTTAAAGGATAGTTTTAATCTTAACATTTGGGATAATAATATCCATAATAACGGATTGAACGGTATATTATCGCATGATGGCGAGTATGGCACTTTTTATGGAAATATTATACAGAATAATAGTGATATGGGAGTATATCTCAACTCCAGTACTTGGCGAAACGTATTCTATGAGAATTTCTTTCGTAATAATGGAAAACATGTAGTTGATGATGGTTCTAATAATGAATGGAATACTACCATTATTGGAAACTACTGGGATAATCATACCGGTCCAGATACAACCCCTAATGATGGAATTGTAGATGTTCCATATGCATACATAGGTGGTTCTGCAGGAAGTATAGATTCCTTGCCTATAGCTGATGATAGTCCACCAACCATAATTATTAATTCACCTTTTCCTGGAGATATATTTGTTAGCACAGCTCCTTCATTCAACGTAAGAGTCACTGATAAATATTTAGATTCCATGTGGTATACGCTTGATGGAGGCATACAGAATTTTACGTTTACAGCAAACGAAACCATTGATCAAACTGCGTGGGATTATTTGGCATCAAATAATATCACTCTTCAATTCTATGCGAGTGACAAGCCAGGAAATATTGCCACGGCTTCAGTCATTATTGAAAAAGATACTCAAGCTCCGATAATCACCATTCATTCACCCACAGATGGAGAAGTATTTAGTGCTACTGCGTCATCTTTTGATATAACAATTGTGGATAGCAATCTGGATACTGTATGGTACAGCCTCGATGGTGGTTTGAATAATTATACGATTAGTGTATTTACTGGAACTTTTGACCAATCAGTTTGGGATGCATTATCTCAAGGAGAGGTCACCATCACGATTTATGCAAATGATACCGCAGGAAACCTTGCCTTTGAAGAAGTCACGATCACTTTTAGAATTCCAGCGGGAGGGAGGATTGGGATGGACTTTTTCATGACCAGTTTCCTACTCATTTTAATGGGGGGAATGGCTGTGATAATTGTAATTACAAGAATGTATTCTAAAAGAAAAGTAATCTTTTGATTAAGTCATATTTTTTTTTAATCTTTTACCTTCTTTTTCTAGCTTTCACTTGAAAAAAATTGTCATCCTAAATTTAATTTACATGGATTTCTTTCTTAAAATAATCAACAACAATTATTAAAATACTAAAATATAATTAGAATTGGATGAAAATTATGGGTAAAACCTTAACTGAAAAAATCTTAGAACAACATTTAGTAGAAGGAAAATTAGAAAAGGGTGCCGATATCGCGATCAAAATAGATCAAACTTTGACTCAAGATGCTACTGGAACAATGGCTTATTTACAATTCGAATCGATGGGAGTCTCGCGTGTTCAGACAGAACTATCTGTAAGCTATGTTGATCATAATACATTGCAAACTGATTTTAAAAATCCTGATGATCATCGATATCTTCAGAGTATCGCAGCAAAATACGGTTTATATTTTTCACGCCCTGGAAATGGTATTTGTCATCAAGTTCATCTTGAACGGTTTGCTCGTCCGGGTAGAACTTTATTAGGTAGTGATAGCCATACACCCACTGGAGGAGGTGTTGGATCAATAGCAATTGGGGCAGGTGGACTTGATGTCGCTGCTGCAATGGCAGGTGAAGCTTTCCTCCTAAAAATGCCCCAAGTTGTGAATGTATACGTTACAGGAAAACTTCCAGATTTTGTGTCTGCTAAGGATGTAATATTAGAGATCTTAAGAAGGATTGGGGTAAAGGGAGCTGTAAATAAGGTTTTAGAGTATACTGGTCCAGGTATAAAAACCTTAACAGTTCCTGAAAGAGGTACCATCACTAATATGGGAACTGAAACTGGAGCTACAACTTCAATCTTTCCTTCTGATGAAATTACTAAAAAGTTTTTAGAAGCTCAAGAAAGAGGAGATCAATGGGTTAAATTAGAACCGGATGAAGATGCTGTATATGATGAAAGAATTGAAATCAATTTAGAAAAACTCGAACCACTCGTTGCTGAGCCTCATAGTCCAGGAAACGTAAAATCTGTAAAAGAAATTGAAGGTTTTAAAGTAGATCAAGTCTGTATTGGTAGTTGTACAAATTCTACCTTAAGAGATCTGAAAATAGTTGCCAATATTTTAAAGGGAAATACAATTGACGAAAATACAGTATTAACAGTTTCAGCCGGTTCACGTCAAGTTGTTGAACATATGATCCATTCGGGTGAGATGATTGATTTATTAAAGTCCGGGGCAAGAATCCTTGAAAATGCTTGTGGACCTTGTATTGGTATGGGACTCGCCCCTAAATCAGACGCAGTATCGTTGAGGACCTTTAATAGAAACTTTCTGGGTAGATCTGGAACTAAAAGCGCCAAAGCTTATCTCGTAAGTCCTGAAACTGCTGCAGTTTCTGCAATTAGTGGAAAGTTAACAGATCCTCGATCTTTTGGTTCTCTTCCTGAAATAAAAATGCCTGATAAATTTTTTGTAAATGATAATATGATAATTCCACCACTACCCATTGAAAGAGCAAGGGAGGTAAAAATTGTGAGAGGACCTAATATCAAACCTTTACCCGAATTTAATCTATTACCTGATAAATTGTCAGGAGAAATTCTCTTGAAAGTAGAAGATGATATTACTACAGATCACATAATGCCAGCGGGGGCAAAAATTCTGCCTTTAAGAAGCAATATACCTGAGATCAGTAAATTTGTATTTAATGTCATTGATGAAACTTTCCCGGAGAGGTCATTAGAAAGCGGAGGTGGCTTTGTCATTGGAGGAGAAAACTACGGTCAAGGTTCAAGTAGAGAACATGCCGCAATTGCGCCTAAATATTTAGGACTTAAAGCAGTAATTGTTAAATCTTTTGCACGTATTCACCTAGCAAATCTCGTTAATTTTGGTATTGTACCATTAACATTTGCGAACAAAAATGATTATATCAACATTGAACAAGGCGATAAGGTTGAAATTGATATTACAACCCTCAATTCAGGGAATATTACTTTGAAAAATCTTACAAAGAACAATGAAATTTCATTAACACATGCTTTAAGTGATACTGAACTTGAAATATTAAAAACTGGAGGAAAGCTTGCATTTATCAAGCAAAAACAATTAAAATCAAATTAATCCATTTTCTTTAAGTTTTTTGGAGCTTATCTGAATAAATATTATGGTTGAGAAGAGATTCAAACTTGTTTACTCAACTTCTCATAAATTAGTTTGAATTTAGTTAGAGAGGTTTGAATTTCCCCCCTTTTCAATAAACTTAAACCTTCTTCGTTCAACTCAGTAATATCTTTTTTTAAGTATTCAAATTCCGCCCCTTCATTAAGAACCTTTAAAAGAATCAAATTTTCTTCTTCTATTTCTTTATTATTAATTGACATGGCTAGTTGGATAAGTTCTTCACAGTATACGATTGCGGATTGAAACTCTTTATTTTCTTGTTGTTCAGCTATTTTCTCAGAAATTTCTTGAATATTGCCTTTAATTGTATTGTAGGTATTTTCCGCTGAAATGGTCTCTTCTTCTATTTTCTTTAGTTTTTCTAGATAACCAGTTAATCCTTTTTCTTCCACTTGTTTCAATAAATAAGTCAATCGCAATTTCAACTCGCTAAATAAAAATTTTTCTTGTAATTCAGTGCTATCTTCGATTAAACGTAAAATTTCTTCGTTGATTTCTTTTCGTGCCCTCGTGTCTAAATATTCTTTCTCTAAACTTTTCCAATGTAGGCTAGTTTCATTATCACCTAGTTCAATAAGAAATTTCTTTGTATCCTTCAGAATTTGGTCTGTTTCAGAATAGTCTTCTGATTTTGAAGCTCGCTTAAAATCTATTTCCAATTTTTTCAATTCTAATTTTAGCTTCAAAACTACTTTTTGTCTTTTCTCTTGTTCTCTTCTTTCCATTAGTTTTTTAATTTTAGCAATAAGTTCTTCTTGTTCCTTGATAAATGAAGTTAAATTTTCTGATTGTGCAAGTTCTATTATTTGATCTGCCAAAGCTAAGGCTTCTTTTAATTGACCTTTCATATAATCTTGTCCTTGAATAGCAAGTAAATCGTCTATTTGAGAAATTACACTAATCTTTCTTCTTTTTTCATCCTTTTTCTTTACTGCTGTAGATTTATCTTTCGCCATATAACCCTACCTTGCTTCACTCTTAACTTTCATAACTTTCAATCTGTTCTACAATTTGTTTATAAAATTTTAGAGACTCTTCATATTCTTTCGTTTCTAACACTTGCAATCCATTCTTACTTAGGTGTTCAATTGTCTCGATAAGTGACTTTGCCTTGAGGTATTTATTTTCAAATTCAACCCATTTTATCTTAATTTCTTCATCAACGAGCTCAACAAGTGCCATCTTTCCTTTTTGAATAATTTCTCCTACTTTTTCTAACTGCATTATTTTTAATGAAGATGTAAAATCTTTTTCTAACAGAGATAGCTCCTGTTCTAATTCTCGTTGTTTTTCTTCAAAAATTCTTCTTTTTTCGATTGCCTGATTTGTAAGCTCTATAATTGTTGAATATTTTTTAATTAAATCTGACTTTTTTATAGCTTTAGCAAATTTAATGATATCCTCACAATAACCTAACGTATCATCTAAAAGTTTTTTCTGCTGGCATTCATCCACTTTTACCCCTAAATCTTTTATTTTTTCCTGTGTTTTGTTAAATTCCTCCCGTATTGAAGTAACAGTTGATCTAACATTTTCTATTTTTTTCCAATAATTTGGGATTTTTAATTCTTGTAGATGGCTCACAAAATTTTCAATATTAGAGTCTAATTCTTTAAATTTGAAATTATTTTTTAACTCATTACTCTCTTCAATAAAAATATCGATTTTATCCATTAACTCCTTTTTCTTTTTTGCGGTTATGAAATCCGCCTTTAGACTAGCCCATTGTTTTTTAATATTCTCGTCTATCAATTCGTGAAGATTTTTGTTTCCTTTTTCAATAATCTCTGAAGCCTTTGATATTTCGAACTTTTTCAAAGCAGAAGTTAGAGATTTTTCTAAATTTGAAAGCTCTTGTTTTAGCTTATTCTGATTTTCTTCAAATAATCTATTTTCCTCTATTGAGGATTCAGTTTGTTTTACGATAGTTGAATAACTGTCAAGAATATCAGATTTATTTATTGAATCTGCAATTTTTAAAATTTTCTCACAATTTTTTAATACATCATCTAAAAGGTTGTTTGCTTGGTTATCTTTAATGAGCTTCTCTAGTCCAACAATTTCTGATAGACTTTTATTATAATTTTCTTCAGCAGAAAGAATTTCTTTTTCAAATAATTCTAATTTCTTCTGATAATCAGTAAAATTTAGTTTTTTAACACGTTCTAGTAATTTTTTTACCTCAATCTTTATTTCTTTAAATTGATAAGTTTCCTTTAATATTTTACTTTCAGTAAAAAACTTATCAATGACTTTTGTAAGCTCAGCTTTTAGTTTTGCGTTTTCTAAGTCATCATCAAATGATTTCCATTTCGCCTTAATTTCATCATTTATTAGATTCAGTAAAAGAGAGTTTCCTTCTCTCATAATATCCGCAGCGATATCGAGATCAAAATTCTTTAATGATACAAATAAGTCATTTTCGAGCTTTGTTAATTCTTTTTGAAGTCGACCTTGTTCTTTTTTTAAGATCTTCTCTCCTTTCACAATAAATTCTGTAGCAGGGGTTACTTGCGTTGAATCATACTTCACCCCAATTTCCTTTTTAAATTCAGCCAGTATGTTATTAGCCTTTAAAAATTCCTTTTTATTAATTAAATTTGAAAAATCTTTTTCAACTTCGGTTGTTTTATTAGCAATTTCATCAGTTATTTTCTTAGTTTCACTTTTTGTTTTTAATTCAGAGATAAGTTTTTCTTGTTCAGCTATTAATGCTTCGTCACCAACATTTTTTGCCAATTCAATAATATCTTTCGTAATCTTAAGAGCATCCTCATAATTTGTTGTTTTTATAAACTTCTCTGATTTATCTTTTAGATTATCAATGTTTTTCAAAATCGGGAGCATAATTTTTTCCTGATAATCAATTTGCTTATACAATTCTTCCTTATTGATATTTAAGTTCTGAAAAAAATCATAAGGTTCATCTCTCATCTCGACTGTATTATTTCGAAGAATTCTAAAATCAGGGAATTCTTCCTTTACTAAGACACGGATATTTGAAATGTGATTTTTTAATGATTGAGTAGCTTTCTTCCCAATCCAAATATACATAGTTTTTTTCTGTGTTACATATATCGCTAGTATATTAACTATTTTGAAAGCATCTTTTATATTCTCGTAAGCGATATTATCAAAAGACCCATCAAAATTGAGTTTAAAAATTTTTGGTCCACTTATAGGCATAAAATATTCAACTAAGCGCTTTGTATTAAATTAGTCTAAAATAAACCTTTTAAACATTCACAAATAGAAAGGATTTTGACTAACCACATTTGAAGACTCGAAGTACTATCCAACTTTCTTTAATCATTATTAACTTTTAATAAGATAGAATTTTACAGATATTAAACTATTATAAAAAATTAAGAGGTTAAAAAAATGCCAATAGTTTCAATTGAAGTTAACGGAAAAGTAAAAACACCCAAAATAGATCCAACAAGTTGGGTTTCTGAAGCTGTGACGGTCATCGGTGATGTTACAATTGGACCAGAAAATGTTTTATACCAAGGAGTAATAATTCGAGGAGATTTTGCTAAGGTCGAGATTGGAGCTAGAAATGTATTTCAAGATGCTTGTATAATTAATACAGCTGAAGGATTTGACACCATAATCGGCGATAATAATCTTATAGGATTTGGCGCAATTGTACATGGTGCCACAGTTAAAAATAACACGGTTATAGGCATCCAATCAGTTTTAATGATAACGGTAATCGTTGAGAATGACTCAATGGTTGGAGCTACTTCATTTGTGGGGATGGGAAAAAAAGTTCCTGCAGGAAAAAAATGGATTGGTCGTGAATTAAAAGGTGAAAATACTCAAGGAAAGATGTGGGAAGCAGGAAGGCAATCTTGGCGCAAAATGGGCCTTGCTATGAAAGATCAAAAACAAAAGCCTTAATATTCTCTTTTTATTTTGTTGTATAAAGATTTGATTTTTAAAATGAGAGTCTTTTATATTTTGATTTGCAATAATACTTAACCTAAGTATCTCCTTCGATTTGCTGCCATTAAAACTTTAGATGATAAATCCTCAGTCTTGTTGAGTCTCACTGAATCTATGATATAATCAGTAATTTTTTTATGATCGTCATCCATTTCACAGTCTATTGCTAATTCTTTTAGTTTTAATTCTATTACCTTAGGTATAAAAGGTTGATCAGGATTATAGTATTTAAGGGCATCCTTGAGGTCTTCTTCAAAATTTATATATTGAGTAAGAATAAAATCATAATCTTTTTGAGTTAAAGCATTTAATCCAAGTAATGCTGGTGGTAATCCCATGGAACATAAAGATGCCGTAAAACCAATTGCCCTCGGTAAACAATGTTCTCCCACTGTACGACAGTATCCAAACAGACCAATATGAAGTTTTCTCTTCCTTCGTTTGGGTATAAATTTTGAAACTTTATTAATTAAGGGTGCTAATTCCAATACTTGTTTTTCATATTCTTCCGCATATCTTTCTACTATTTCGATACATCTATCTTCTTCCATGAAATGAGGTTTACTTCTTGGGGTCTCATTTAGTTTTGTAATTGCTTTGGAAACTACATCCGGAGGGTAGTCATATTTAAATGCAGATTGAACCGTAAACGTTTGCACACTTGGATATTCCTTAATAACTCTCTCTACTGTGTCCGGTCGTAAATTACCCCTAAAAGGTGCTGACCCCACTCCTATTATTGGATATAAATCTACACTAATTTCCTCTGATAATCGATGAATTCTTTGATGAGCAATTTTATTTATTACAACTGCAGAGAGTAATCCATAATTTAATGCTGGATCTGAGCGTGCGAAAAAGATTCTCTGGTATTCAAAATCTTTATCACTGAGATAAGCTTTCAGCAGAAAATGGGCAAAAAGTATATGTTGTTTATCTTCGACAAGTGGAATTACATTTATTTTATGTGGTTTAAATTGCCCAACCCAATCTGAGATTAAAATGTCTCCCTCCATTGTAGGATAATTTTGTTTTCCGACAACAAATTTATGATAGTAATTATAAATTCTATCAAGCCCCTGTTCTGAAGTAGTCATCGGTAATATTACTTCAAAAATGGGAGCAATGTCATCATTAAAAAATAAATTCGCAGCGTCAAAGGATCGAGGAATACTTTCAAGAGTTTCTACTAAAACTTTAGCTTCCGCTTTTTCCTCCTCAGGATTAGGTACTCTTATTGTTAAAAAAATGTCTTTACCCAAACGATTTTCTTTAAAAAAATCAGGATATTTTGTTAAAAGTTTTTTAACTACAAATCCATCAACTTCCTTACCCTCAGCATCCCACATTTGCTCATCACAACCGAGATGTGAATAAGCATAAAAGGCCTCTTGGATTTCATCTTCACCACCAAGGTCGGGAGATTCAGCGAAAAAAGGTAGATGGACATTATCAGGATGTTGAGTACTCATACATCGAGGAATTTTCAATTAAATTTTCCCTTTTTAGTAATATTTAGATTCATTAAATCTTAAAGAGTTATAAAATAGTAGGAAATTTAATTCTTCAGCTTATTTTCTAAAGATTTCAAAATTATTACTTATTCTTGGATTGAATCTCTTCATTTTTAAAATTTCTATGATTATACAGGAAGTTCATTAATAATTTGAAAACCCAAAATTTTTGTTCAATAATTAGTTAAAAATATTAAATGAGTGAAGGAAAAGAACGCACATTTTTAGTGGGAATATTTGGGGATAATTTCGAATATAGAAAACTGTTAGGACAGGCTTTGGGAGCCCCAGGAACAAGTTCGGATATACAATTCTATAATAGAGTAGATTCTCAACTAGGCCATGTTTTTACCGCTTTAACTCCAATCGACTATCCCGAAAAACTTAAACCATTTTTACAAACGCTAATACTAACTGATATCCATATTTTAATAATTGACTTAGAGGCTGGTTTAAATGCATCTGTGGGAGAGATATTAGTGGGGATGGATTTATTCAACAAGAGGACCAATACAAAATCATTAATTGTCCTTTCTGGGATCAATCCTAAAACAGAATGGAAGTTGAAAGATATTAAGAAAAAGATCGATACCGTATTAAATAATACCACACTTCAAGGAATCGAAGTTATTGAAATAAGACAGAAAGATGAATATAACTCATTAAAGAAGGAAATTATAGAGCTTGCCTCTGAAGTCCCTCCAAACGATCTAGAAACATCGCCGTACACAAAAGTGTTAATAGATCACGCATTTTCTGTAAAGGGAATTGGCACGGTTATCCTAGGACTCGTTAAAAAAGGGACAATACATTCAAACCAAATGCTAGAATTAACCGGGAATCATGGAGTAACTAAAAAAATTATTATCAGAAGCATCCAAAAGCATGATAGAAATTTTAAAGAAGCCTTTGAAGGGGATAGAGTTGGATTAGCATTAAAGGGTAATGTTTCTCCAAATGAAATTAGTAGAGACAATATAATTGCATCTCAAGGCATCTTTAAAGGAGAGAAAGAAGTAACAGCCAAAATTTACATAAACCAATTCTATAAACCTAAAGGTGGAGTTATCATCCCTGGGGATTTAACCGAATACCATGGTATAGTCGAAATTAAAAGCACTCCATTAAAAATAATTGAGGGAGACAATTTAAATCCAGGAGGTTCTGGAATAGTAAAATTGAGGTTTACTAAACCATTATATCATGATGGAAGTGGTTTAAAAGGAATAATTTGTGATTTAAACCGTTTTCAAAACAAATTAAGAATAATAGGACATTTTAAACAATTATTAAATTAGTCGTAATTCTCTTTTTGTATTTATTAAGAATCAAAAAAATAATAAAAGCTAGTAGATCTTATTTTTTCAGCAAATTTCTTAAAACAGTCTGTAAGATTCCCCCATTTCGGTAATATAGAAAGTCAATCGGACTATCTAATCTGACTATCGCATTAAATTTTACTTCTTCCCGGTTATCTTTTTTGACTGTTATCTCAACTTCAGATGATGGCTCAATATCCTTAATTCCAACTATATCATAATTTTCAGTACCATCTAAACCCAATGTTTCAGAATTCTCACCTTTTTTGAATTGTAAGGGTAACACACCCATCCCTACCAGATTGTTCCTATGGATTCGTTCAAATGATTCAGCAATAACGGCTTTAACACCCAGTAGTTGAGTACCCTTAGCAGCCCAATCTCTAGAGCTTCCCATCCCATAATCTTTACCAGTTATAATGACTAACGGAATTCCTTTTGAGATATAATCCATAGCCGCATCAAAAATAGGAACTATTTCCTGAGAATTGAAATTTTTAGTCCATCCCCCTTCTCTATCAACTAGTTTATTTCTAATTCGGATATTTCCAAATGTACCCCGCATCATAACCTCATGGTTTCCTCGTCTAGATCCAAAAGAGTTAAAGTCTTCCACTTTTATGCCTTTTGAAATAAGATACCTTCCTGCAGGCATATCTTTAGGGATTGCCCCCGCTGGTGAAATATGATCTGTGGTAACACTCACGCCTAATAATGCTAATACTCTTGCATCATTAATATCTTCTGGGGGTGGTTCTTCTAGGGGAAAATCGATAAAATAAGGAAGCTCTCTAATATAGGTAGATTCCTTATCCCACTGATAGACCTCATCTTCTGGGGGTTTAAGATCATTCCATAAATCCCACCCTTTAAAGATCTCATCATATTCGTTATTGAATAGTTTAGCTGTAACATACTTATCGGTCAATTCTGAAATTTCTTTAGAGCTTGGCCACACATCTTTTAAATAAACGGGGTTTCCCTCTGAGTTAAAACCCAATGCTTCTTTTTCCAAATTTATTGCTACAGTTCCTGCTAATGCAAATGCTACAACTAATGGTGGAGAGGCTAGGTAATTTGCCTTTACATGAGGACTTATTCTCCCTTCGAAATTTCTGTTTCCACTTAGAACTGCTGCTACAACTAAATCTTCTTCATTAATTTGTTTTACAATTTCTTCTTTTAAAGGTCCACTATTCCCAATACAAGTAGTACAACCATAACCAACTAAATTAAATCCCAATTTTTCTAAATATTGATATAGTCCCGCATCTTTCAAGTAGTCAATTACAACTCTAGAACCTGGGGCAAAGCTTGTTTTCACAATATTATTAATGCTTAAACCTTTTTCTGCTGCATTTCTTGCTAAAAGGGCAGCCCCAATCATGACTGACGGATTCGAGGTGTTAGTACAGGAAGTAATTGCCGCAATTACAATGGAACCATGACTGAGGTTTTTGCCGTTCGATATTTTCTCAAGTTCTTTACCCTTTTCAAATACCTCCTTCATATGTCCTTTGAAAGTACTTTTCATCTCTCTTAAAGGAATACGATCTTGCGGACGCTTCGGGCCAGCTAGGTTTGGTTCTATCTCCCCTAAATTAATCTCTATACTTTCACTAAAATCTGGTAGAGGAGTATCTTCAGTATAAAAAAGTCCAACCTTTTTTGCATATATTTCCACAAAGTCAACATGATCTTTATCCCTTCCACTAATTCTCAAATAATTAAGCGTTTCTTCGGTAATAGGGAAAAATCCCATTGTAGCACCATATTCAGGTGCCATATTTGCTATAGTCGTCATGTCAGCAAGGTTTAGTTTATTTAGACCGGTTCCATAAAATTCAACAAATTTACCAACTACACCATATTCTCTAAGAATTTGTGTGATTCTTAATACAACATCTGTAGCAGTTATTCCATCCTTAATTTCACCTACTAATTCTACCCCAACAACTTTCGGGATATTCATATAATATGGCTGTCCTAAGATAACAGCTTCGGCTTCAATACCCCCTACACCCCATCCTAAAACAGACAAACCATTTATCATGGTTGTATGAGAATCTGTTCCAACTAAAGTATCAGGATATCCAATTAATTCACCGCCTTCTTCTTTTAAATGAACTACTGAAGCTAAATATTCTAAATTAACTTGATGACAAATACCTCGGCTAGTTGGGACTACTCGAAAATTATGAAATATTTCCTGAGCCCATTTTAAAAATGTATAACGCTCACGATTGCGTACCATTTCTTTTTTTTCATTTAACTTAATTGCATCTTTAGTCCCATAATAGTCAACTTGTATAGAATGGTCAATTACTAGATCTACAGGGATTGTTGGATTGATCTTGGAGGGATCTCCACCTGCTCTTTTCACTGCTGATCTTAATGCGGCTAAATCAACTACAGAAGGAACTCCTGTAAAGTCTTGAAGCAGAACTCTTGATGGTATGAATGGTATTTCGATGATAATTTTGCTTTTACAATCCCATTGGCATAGGGATAGGAGGTGCTCTACTTTAACGCGTTTCCCATCTAAATTGCGGAGAAGATTTTCAAGTAATATTCTATGAGAATAAGGTAAAGTATTTGGATCTCCCATACCCAAATCTTTTAATTTCTGAATATTAAAAATTGAGACATTCCCTAATTTCGTTTTTATTATTTCCTTAACCTTTGATCTAATTTCTGTCTCATCCATAATTTACACCAATATAAGTTAAAACTACCTGCTATCAATATTTACAAATTTCTTATCTAATTCTCCTATATATCGAAGCCGGGGTCTTATAAGTTTGTTATCAGAAAGTTGTTCTATGGCATGAGCAACCCATCCAGCACTACGAGAAGCAGCAAATAAAGGTGTATATAAAGTGATAGGAATGCCTAGGGCATGCAATGCACCAGCAGAATAGAGATCTACATTAGGATAAATTTTTTTAGTTTTGATCATATAATCAGTTAGAATCTCTGTCATTTCATAAATATTGTCAATTTCACCCTTATGAGCTTCATGTTCTAAGTCAGGTATTTTTTCAACAATATCTGGATTAGTCCATAGTTCTCTTGAAATGTCGCGTAATATTCTAGCTCTTGGATCCCAAGTTTTGTAAACTCGATGACCAAAACCCATTATTTTTTCTTTATTGCTGAGTTTGTTTTTTATCCAAGGAATCACGTTTTCCTTTCTCTTTACCTCACGAAGTAACATATTTATAGCTCTTTCATTAGCTCCTCCGTGGAGAGGTCCCCTAAGGGTTCCAATAGCACTAGTAACTCCACTATAAATATCCGAGAGTGTTGATACTGTAACTCGACAAGCAAAAGTAGAAGAATTTATTGAGTGATCCATATGGCAGATTAGAATTTTATCAAAATATTTCTCAAATTCTTTAGTGGGGATATTTCCTGTCATCATATAAAAATAATTACAGGAATGTGTAAGTTCTTCAGATGGTTCTATTAAAGGCATATTTCCTTGGATCCTATGCGAGAAAGCTAAAACTGTTGGTATTTTGGCAATAATTCGTATTCCTTTCCTTATAGTTGCTTCTTCAGAGAAATCATAATCATCGGGATCATAAAGGGATAATGCTGAAATTGAAGTTCTTAGTAATTCTATCCTTGTAGTATTTCGAGGAAAACTCTTCAAGATTGAAACAATATTATCTGGGAGATTACGCTCCTTAATTAATTCATCTTTAAATGAGCTGAATTCTGATTTAGTAGGAAGCTTTCCATAAATTAATAGATACGCAACTTCTTCAAAGGATGAATTCTTGACAAGATCTTCTAAAGGATAACCTCGATAATATAATTTCCCCTTTAAACCATCAATATAAGTAATGTAACTTTCATCTACGTATATTCCAACTAAACCCTTATAAGTTTTCGAACTATCTAAATCACATAATTTTCCTTCCCCACCTGAATCATAGTCATCTTTAATATGACGAATATCTCCTTTCATTTTCTTTTTCCTTATTTATATGTAATAAACGTTAATTTACTTTTAAGTAAAAGAGATACGTATTTAATTGTTAGGCTTTTAAAACATTATTTTTTTCTACCGGAATTTTTCCATTTTTCTCTATTCAGATATTTACAGGTCTCCTATGAAATCTTTCATGACTGCCATACACGTAGTCATGGTTGATTTAGGGTATAGAAAATGATAATCCTCAGATTTAATTGTCTCGCATAATCATAACATTAAAATTATCATCATAATTTTTGGAAATTTGTTTAAAATTTATGTGAAAACCTCACGAATTTTTAATTTTTAATGATATGGATTCCACTTAGCATGAATTTACTTTAAAGTAAATGAAATACGTATTTAATTGTAAAACCTGCTTAACTTTTTTTCATGATACCTTTTTCTTCTAAAAAATTCGCAAACTTTAGGACTTCACTAGGATAAAATATATGCTGAAACTCTAAAGTAAGCGTAGCACTTATTTCCTTAAGATTTAAAGATAATCCTATAAAATTCATTAATTCTTGAACATCCCCACCCCATACATCAGGAGGTTCTGGGACTTTAAATTTCTGATATTTCTCAGACATTAAAATTGGCATATAATATTTCAAATTCCGTCTCCCTAGAAAATTTAAAACCCATTTTTGTCTGAGAGTATCTGGTTCCTTAATAATTGTAATATCGATTAAAGCATGTTTGCATAATTTAGTCCATTGAGATAAGAGATTTGTCTTCAATTTGTTTAATTCATCATATTTCTCTAAAATTAGTTCTTCAATAATAGATGATAGTGTATCAAGCAGTTTTACTGAATCCAATATATCTTTTTCATAATTAACAAAGGCTTTTATTATTGCTATTCCTAATAAAGCTTTCTCATCTCTTGAAATCGTTAAGTTTGGAATTTTCTGGTTGAGTTTGGCATACAGAGAAAATAATATCTTTTTTGTATTGCCAAGTCGTTGATAAAAATTCTCTTCCATTATTGGCCAAATGGTAATAAATGTCATACCAGTTTGTATTGAACTAATATAACTAGTACAAAGAGCAATAGCAATTATGCGTTTTAATTCGGTGGAATCACACTTCTCAATGGTGTCGAGGGAACTGTGCCAAAAAGGATCATTATGGCCAATCATTAATCCTGGGATGTTTATAGGCTGTGTGACGAAAACAACATGATCACTCCCACCTGAATAAGGATTTATCCTATATCGCATTTGCATTGTTGTACCATTCACAGCTACTCCTTTTGGGTGATCTGCTATTAGTTTTGTGAAATATTGAGTTAAATCATTTAAAATTGAAGGTCTTGAAAAGGGACTAAGCCAGATGCTACATGGTTCTCCAACATTTATAGGATGTTCCCCTATCATATCTAGATTAATATTGAAAAGTGCATTTTTTACAATATCTTCGTGTTCTTTAACCCATAGGAATGTTCCATGAAATTCTGGTACCCAGAGGAATCTTATTGTCCGTTTAGGTGGATCTAATATTTTCTGTTGAATAAGAACTGTGAGTGAACGAGCCAATTCTAACAGTCCAGCAGAACCACTCGCATTATCGTTTGCTCCTGCTGCAGGGTGACAAATATGTGCGGATAAGATTATCTCTTCATTAGGTTTTTCCGTCCCTCGAATTACAGCAGAAAGTACTCCAAGTTCCCCATTAAATATTTTTGCGTCAATTTTAGCATGTAGTTTAACAGATCCTTTTTTTAATAGCTCTTTTAAATATAGAGCTTGCTCAGATGTAATACTAAAGCCAAAAGTTGTTATTTTTAAATCTTCCGCAATAGCGGGAAATCTATTATAAATGGTCATACCTTTGTAGCTTGCTGCTCGTTTTGGACTAGGATAAATTATAACACCTAATGCCCCTTTTTCTACATATAAAGTAGAGACTATTATTCTTGGTGCTTCCATTAAAATAATCTTACCGTTAACATTTTTTCCTTCAAAATCTTCTTCTGTGAGACCTTTTCCGACGTCAATTAACTCTGCATTTATATCACAACTTTTTGATCTTCCTAATACACACATAGGGATATCTTGAAATCGGCATAATAATTCTTCCTTAGGCTCAATAAGCCTTAATTCTCCTGATTTTATATCCCAACTTTGAGTAACTATCCATTCCCAAGTCTTAGTCTTTCCATCCGCGGGATATTTATGGAGTTTAATCTCATCTAAACCAAAAGTTTCTAATTCTTTCTTTACTACATTTAAAGCTTTATGAAAATCTTGAGAACCTACAACTCGATTATACTGCGATATCTTCGCAACCCAATCAAAAGCATATTTTCCACTAACTTCATCAAGTATAGAATTAATTAATTTAGGAAAATCATTCATGGTTGAACCACTTTATAAAAAACCGTATTTACTTATTAAAAACTAATCCTTTAAATTTTTAAAAATTGATCATTTATCTATGACTAACTTACATATCTCGACTCCAAACAAGGGTTTGCAATTAGGAACCAAAGCTCCTGTTATTGAAACAGAAGATATTGATGGGGATAGCGCGAATTTAATTAAATTATTAGAAAAACATAATGGTGTTTTACTTGACTTTTTCAGAGGAAGCTGGTGAATCCATTGTCGCAAACATCTCAAATATCTGAATGAAAATTTGTCAATTTTAAAGAAATACGACGTCAAATTAATATCTATCACAATAGATCTTCCCGATAAATTAACTAAAATGAAATACAAAAATGACTATAAAATACAGTTTATTACTGACCGAGTTGGTAGAATTAGTAAAGTGTATAATGTATTCTTAGATAGAAAGACTGCTGAGCATGATGGATTACAGATAAGTCATGCAATACCATCGAAGTTTCTTATTAATAAAGAAGGGAACATTGTGTGGCAGTATATTGGAGCAAAAACAGATAGACCTTCGATTGAATTAATTGTAGAAGCATTCGAAAAATATCTATAGTTTATATTCCCGTTAAGAATGACTTATGTGCATAAATGGTTGGCACATGAAGACAATCCTGCAAGGCTTCTGGGAATTTACTCTTCTTTTTTAGACGATAGTTTATTTATGATATTTGAGTGCTTTATTGATCATTTTCAATAAATTATCATATTCAAAAGGCACAGGTTCATGAAGACGCGCGGCAAATATAACAAGATCCCATTTATTAATCTCTTTTCGAGAAATTCCAGTTAGTTTTATATAATGTTTGATATATCCTTTTGCCACAAGAGATTTAATTTTCTTAAAAAAAAATCTAACTATAAAATTTTTCTTTAGAGTATATTCGTCAGAAGGTGCTAATCCGTATTTCATCGTATAAAAAGTTCTAGCAACATCCCCATTTGGATTACCTGAGTATGTATTAGACCAATCAATTACATATAATTTATTTTTCGAGACCATGACATTTTCAGGATGAAGATCTCCGTGGCAAATAGTATTACCATCGGGTAACTTTTCAAAATATTCAATAATCTCTTTTTTCTGATCATCATCCAATAGATCCGTTTGATTGATGGCTAGTCTAAAAGTATCTTTTTGAATGTTAATACCCATTATTTCGTACTTATGCATCTCAGCGTGAATTTCTGCCAACATTCTAATACCTTTACTTACACTTTTGATTTTTTTCCCCATGAAATCAGATAAGATTTTCCCTTCAATATACTCGTAAACTATACCAATTCTACCCTTTTCTTCAATCTTCTCTATAGCTTTAGGGCAATTAGGAAAAATTTCCCCAATCAGGGAATCTACCTTAAATTGATAATCTATTAAATTATTTGGAAAATCCTTGAAGAATAGTTTTAAAACTCTATTATTGCTCCAATATATTACCTCTGCGGACCTCCCCTTACCGATAACTTCCCCTTTCTCCATTATTTCCACTGAAATAAAGTTTTAATTAGTTTAGCCACTATCAAATAGATATAATTAAGCGTTTGTTAATATATTTTAATATAAAATGTCTGAAGAGACATCTCTCAATGTCTTACAATTTGATGTTTAAAATCATTTTGAATAACCTTTCAATTTCTAGTATATTGAACAAACATATTAAGATTTAAAAATAAATAAAACTTAATGAATAGCAATACAGCTTGGTAGGTGTAAATAAAATGGATAAAATAGTAAAATTTGAAATTGTAAAAAAAATCTTGCTTTTTATCTTAATATTAATAGCTACATTCAGCTTGTTCATGTTTATTGGTAGTTATTTCATTAGTGAAATGTCTAGCATATTCTCTGCTAGCATTTATTTCATCTTAGTATTTGCAATGAGTATATCTGCGATTGTAGTAAAATATCTGGGAGATATAGTAATTGTAGCGTTAGATAGAGATAGAAAAAAAAAGAATTAACTTCTATCCTATTAGAAAGTAAGATAAAGACTGTATTTCTTCATATCTAAATTATGCTTTATATGAGCTTCTTATGAGCAAGCATTATTATAAAATTAAAAAAAAATAATGTAACAATTATGTTATGATTTAAACTAGGATATCGAAACTTATCTCTTGTAATGTTTTACAATTCGTCATCTTCATCGCTTTCTGAAGAGTTTTCTGCATATAATCCATATGAATCTGTACACCTTTAGTACCTGCTCCAACAGAAGCTCGAATAATATCACGTCCAATCAGAACAGCTTCAGCTCCCAGTGCTAGCATTTTTAGCACATCATAACCAGTACGAATACCACCATCAACTAAAATTTTTATTTTACCCTTCAGTTCTTTTACTATAGGTTGTAAAACATCTGCTGTTCCGGGAGTATGATCTAAAACTCTTCCCCCGTGATTGGATACTACTATAGCTGCTGCTCCAGCTTCTTTAGCCTTTAATGCATCTTCAACACACATTATACCTTTTATAATGACAGGAAGGGTCGTAGCAGCCACTATTTCTTTAATATCATCAATTGACTTCTTAAAAACAGGTTTATTATGTGTTAACATAGCATATGAGCCTGCACCATCAACATCAACTCCAAGAGCGACACAACCAACCTCTTCTGCTTTTTTAAAAAATTTAATAATCGTTTCTTGGTCTCGTGGTTTTACAATTTTAACACCAAATCCATCAGCTTCCGCAATAGCGTTAATACCATAGGAATTTTCAAGAGAGTAAGTATATGTATCCCCCCTCCAACCCAGAGTTCCTGCCGCTTTACAACCTAGAACCACGGAGTGGCAGAATTCTTTCTCAGTAATCACCGAATCACCACCAAAACTGTTAACCCCCGCTACACTTGCAGCCATTATAGGCATAGAAAGCTCTTTACCGAAAAAATTGTATGAAGTTTCTGGAGTAAAATCTTCTTCCACGAGTTTCATTTTCAATTTATATTTCCTAAGCGCTAGGAAATTATTGTTAAAGCTAGTACCACTTCCAATTCCTCCAATTCCAAGAGGTCGACCATAATTCTGCCCTTGACAGAGCCTACGAGGATCTCCATCGCAATCTTTGTAAACACCACATATTCCTTTTAACTTTTCTCTTGCTTTATTCCGGACTTCTTCTAAGGTTTTCAATTTTGTTGTCATAGACTTGCTCCATGTGCTAAACTATTTTCTGAGGAACCTGATAACTTAGTTAATCACATTTCTTTGATAACTTACTTACATGTTTTCCCTTCTTTATTAGCTCTTTGAGTAATTTCAGAATATCTATATAATAAGCTTAATATATACGTTCTTTAGTTATAACATTAGTTAGAAGAAATTTAAAGTTCAAACAAGTTAATGTAATCTTTCATCTGGGTTAATTTTTATGACGTTTAGCTTTTCTTTTAGCTCTTTGTTCAGCACGGGAACCTTTAATGGTTGCTATTAGCCTTTTTAATGCAGTTGGCATAAAGAAATACATAAACAGAAAAGCGAACCCGCATATCATTAATCCAATACCCGTCCCTAGTGCTTGAGCAAATGCATCGAAATTGTCGAAAAAAGGCTCCAGAGGTAAAGAAATTGCTACCATTATAGAACCGACGACTGAGAGTAGCAAACCAAAAATCAACACATATAATATGTTTTTCTTTGTAACAACCACATCAGGATATTTGGTTGATAAACCTTTTTCACCACTTTCAACCTTACTTGATGATGGTTGTTCTTCAACTTTTCTTGGTGATGGACGTTCATCCTTCGTTATCTCCTTATTATATAGCTGTGCACCAATAATGATGATAATAGATCCAATAAACAATGCAAATTTATTAAAACCGGGAAGTGAAAAATTAGTATTAAAGTATGAAGTGCATCCAATATCCATTATAGGATCTCCACCTTGAATAAGCACATTAATATTAATGTCGTAGGGCAGGCATACTCTATTTGCAATCAATATTAAAATTGTTAGGATTATTATTTTAATTGATTTTTTCGTCAAACTTCTCTTATAAGTATCAGGAACTTCAGTTTCATTTTTGGCTTTATTTATTTCTATGAATATTTTAATGACCAATACTAGTATGATTAGAGAGAAAACGACCCTGAAAAATAGATGGAAGAGACTATTGATAAACCTTACCGTTGAACCATATGAAATTAGCCCCCACAACCATGATTGATGATCAGTAATATTAGGAACTATAAAGGCTAATATGAGTATTATTAATCCTATTAAGGGGATTTTCAAATGAATTTTTTCAATTGGCATAATTTTTCCTTTTTGTAATACTAAGTTTTAGAATTAAATCAAGCATTTTTTTTAAATCTAATGCATTTGTTAAGTAATTTATTTGTTACAATGTTTATTCTTTTTTGTAATTGGAATTTTAAAAAAATGAAGACTTTAAATTATTCTCTAATATTCCTACACCATTTTCTTTGGGTCTAGTAATTTATCTAAATCTTCATCAAATTCTATGCCCATTTCTTCAATTACTTCTTTAAGACTCTTATTCTCATTATAAGCCTTAATTGCTATTGCAGAACACTTGTCATATCCAATCAGAGGTGTGAGATTGGTAACTAGCATTAATAAGTTTTTCAATTGAGAATTGATATGTTCCTCGTTAATTTTTATATTTAAAAGACAATATTTGATGAAAGAATTTATCCCATTGCTAAGGATTTCCAAAGAATTTAATAGGTTAAAAATCATTACAGGTTTACATACATTTAGATCAAGAATACTTCCATATCCTTCAGCAAAAGTAATAACGGAATCATTTCCTATAACTTGAATACATACTTGTATAAGCGCTTCCGATTGGGTCGGATTCACTTTTCCGGGCATAATAGATGATCCTGGTTCATTTTGAGGTAAAATAAGTTCAGCAAGACCCGCTCTAGGACCACTTGCCATCCACCTAATATCATTTGCCATTTTTAATAATGATAGAGCTAACAATTTTAAAGAACTGCTTGTGTTTGCTATAGTATTATGAGATGCAATTCCCTCGGCTTTAATTGAATTTATTTCAAAAGGTAAGTTAATTAGTTTTGATAGATGAGCAACTGCTAATTTATCAAAATCCTTATGTGCATTCAGCCCAGTTCCTACCGCTGTGCCCCCAATTGGGATTTGATAAAGCTCTTTACAAGAATTTTTTAATCGTTGTTCACTAATTATTATTTGTTTCTTATAAACTTCAAATTCTAATGACAAGGGGATAGGGACAGCATCCTGAAGGTGAGTCCGTCCTACTTTGATTATATCTTTAAATTCATCAATTTTTTGAGATAGAGCCTTAATTAATCGAGTTAATGCGGGAAATAATTTTTCATGTATTATGTGTAAAGAGGCAATATGCATGGTAGTTGGTATAACATCATTGGATGATTGACTTTTATTCACATGATCATTAGGGTGAATAGGATGCTTTTTCCCCATAGGAAATCCTAATAACTGATTTGCTCTATTAGCTAGAACTTCGTTCATGTTCATATTTGTCTGGGTACCGCTACCAGTTTGAAAAATATCGATGGGAAATTGATCAATATACTTTCTCTCCTCCAGGATTTCATTGACTGCTTTTAAAATAGCATCTCCTTTCTCCTTATCTATTAAATCTAAATCAAGATTAGCCATAAGACAGGCTTTCTTTAATTCTGCTAAGGAAGTAAGGAAAATTTCAGGAAATTTTGTTCCACTTATTTGAAAATTTTGAATTGCTCTTTGAGTGTTTACTCCCCAATATACATCCTCGGGGACTTTAACTTCACCTAAGACATCTTTTTCAATACGAAAATTCACAATTAATTTCACTTTTAATTTGAACTTTTATATGGTTATTAGAAAAGCGATAATAAAAAAAGTTTATATTAATATTCAATAAATTTCAATGATATTTCATAAAGAGATCAATAAAGATTACAGAAAATCGCGTATCATTGAATTTACTTTATCTGGTTGCTCATTGATAACCCAATGTGTTCCTTCAGGAATGCGTTTAATTGTTAAATCTGAGACAAATTCATCAAGTCCTTTAAGGTTATGAACTGTTAATGCGGTGTCTTTTTCCCCCCAAATAACTAGGGTTGGAACATTTATCATAAGAGGATTAGCTTCTGATTGACCCACAGCCAATCCTGCTATCTCTTCTCCTTGTTTAGGAGGGGGTAATCCCCCAGCGCGATAATAATTCAAACCTCCAGTTAAAGCTCCAGGTTCAGACCATGTATTTTTATAAATCTGGTGATCGTCTTCATCAAATTCCATTTCAGTATTAACAACTATATCGAATAACATCTTAAAGTCATTAGCTGACAAGATTCCTTCAGCTATATAACCTTTTTCATTTTTTTGTCGAAAAAACAAGATATATTGGCTTGATGATTGTTGATCCTTATTGCTAGAAATAAGTCTTCCAAATGTGTTTGGGTGCGGTGCATTTATGATAATTAATTTCTCAACTAATTCAGGATACGAGCTTGCAAATGGCCAAGCAATAACACCTCCCCAATCATGACCTACTAATATAAATTTCTTACGTCCAAAATGTTCTTCCACTAAAGCTCTTATATCTTCAACTATATGTTCAGGTTGATATTGTTCTATCTCCTCGGGTTTAGATGATAGATTATACCCTCTCATATCAGGAGCTACTGCTAGGTAGTCTTTTGAAAAATCTGAAAGCTGATCTCTCCACATATACCAGAATTGGGGAAAACCATGCAAAAAAACAATTAGTTTTCCATCTTCAGGGCCCGCTTTAACATAATGAATTTTAACGTTGTTAACTTCAGCAAATTCACTTTTAAATTGCGGAAATTTTCTCTTAATTATTTCTTCAGACATTTTATCTCAATTTTTTTGCGATATTAAAACAGAATTAAAAAGAATTAATTTTAGTGTTAATAAAAACTTATAGTTAGGAGGAGAAATGCCATTACTAAATAATTTAAAATTAATTATATATTTCAAGATATATCAGATTTTAAAGACTAATTGTGACAAGTTATGAATGATAATAAAGATGAGAAGGAGTTTCTTTTTTTAGATCACACGAAATCATTTGAAGAAAGGGTAAATGATCTTGTTTCAAGGATGACCCTCGAAGAAAAGATCTCCCAAATGATCAATACTGCAGTAGCTATTCCACGTTTACATGTGCCAAAATATAATTGGTGGAATGAATGTTTACATGGAGTTCTTTCAAGGGGGAACTCAACTGTTTTTCCTCAAGCAATTGGAATTGCAGCTACTTGGAATGTTGATTTGATGTATAAGATGGCAACAGCTATATCTGATGAGGCGAGGGCAATACATCATGAAGCTGTTAGAAATGAAGATCGGGGACTTTTTCAAGGACTGACATTTTGGTCACCTAATGTGAATCTCTTAAGAGATCCACGGTGGGGGCGCTCTCAAGAGACTTATGGGGAAGATCCATATTTATCTTCAAGAATGGGAGTAAATTTTGTAAAGGGACTTCAAGGTAATGATCCAAAATATCTTAAAGTGGTTTCTACTCCAAAACATTATGTTGTTCATAGTGGTCCTGAAGGAAAAAGACATAAATTTAATGCGAAAATTACCACTAAAAATCTTTGGGAGACATATCTTCCTGCATTTGAAGCCTGTATAAGAGAAGGTAAAGCTTTTTCTATAATGTGTGCGTATAATCGGACAAATGAGGATCCATGTTGTTCAAGTGAAGTTTTATTACAGGAAATATTAAGAAATGATTGGGGTTTTAAAGGATATGTAGTTTCCGATTGTGGTGCTATAGGAGATATCTATAGAAATCATAAAATAGCAAAGACTACTGCTGAAGCTGCGGCGTTAGCTATTAATGCTGGATGTGATTTGTTTTGTCAAGTTATGTATGCAAATATCAAACATAAAAAGAAATTTTGGGAATGGATGATTGATGCTGTAGAGCAAAATATATTATCAGAAAATACCATTGATAAGTCTGTTAAACGCCTTTTTATGGCAAGATTTAAACTCGGTATGTTTGATCCCCCTGAACTGGTTAAATATCAGCAGATTCCATTCGAAGTGAATAATTGTGAGGAACACCGACAATTAGCATTAAAAGCCGCAAGAGAAACAATAGTTCTATTAAAGAATGAAGATAATTTACTGCCATTGAAAAAAGATCTTAAATCAATTGCTGTAATAGGCCCTAATGCTGACGATTTATCTGTACTTCTTGGCAATTATAATAGTATTCCTTCCCGCCATACCACATTTCTCGAAGGAATAAAACAAAAAGTATCATCTGAAACTGAGGTATTGTATGTAAAAGGTTGTGGGTTAATCAAAGAATCCAAAGAGGGATTTGACGAAGCAGTTGAAGCAGCTAATAAATCAGAACTAGTTATCATAGTTCTTGGTATCTCACCTTTGATTGAAGGAGAAGAAGGATTTGCAAAACTTTCGGAAGCTAATGGGGATAGGAAAAATATCGATTTACCCGGTGTTCAAGAAGACTTTTTAAAATTGATAGATCAAACGGGTAAACCAATCATACTTATCTTGACAAGTGGTAGTGCTTTATCAACTAATTATGCAAAAGAAAATATTCCTGCTATAATTCAATCATGGTATCCGGGAGAAGAAGGAGGAGCAGCCACTGCTGATGTCATTTTTGGTGATTATAATCCAAGTGGAAAATTACCAATAACATTTTACAAATCAATAGAGCAATTGCCCCCATTTGATGATTACAGTATGGAACGTAGAACATATAGATATTTTAAAGATGAACCCTTATTTCCTTTCGGCCACGGATTAAGCTATACTAAATTTAAATATAGTAACCTTAATATTTCCCCTCAAAAGGCAAATATTGGAAATAATATAGAGTTAAGTATTGATATTGAGAATATGGGTGATAGTATAGGAGAAGAAATTACACAACTTTACATAAGTAACACTTCTTCTAGTTTAAATTTACCCGTCAGAGAACTCCAAGGTTTTAAGAAAAATGAGCTTAAAGCTAATGAGAAAATTAGAGTTACATTTACACTAACTCCCAAAAATCTTTCTCATATAAATAATGAAGGAAGGCGAATAGTTGAATCTGACTTATTTAGAATATCTGTTGGGGGATGCCAACCCGGTTTTGGCCTTGTTGGAGTAGATTTTGTTGAAGAAAATCTCGAACTCGTAGGAGAAAAAATGAGTATCCAATAATTTATAGAATATACAACCAAAATTTATTTCTTTTTCTATCTGAATATAACTTTAAGACCAATTTATCTTTATACTAAAATGGTGAAATATTTGAGTAGATTTAGATGTTCAGTTTGTAATTTCATATATGATGGGGATAAAGAGAATAAAGAATTTTCTAAAGTGCTAGACTCTTGGACTTGTCCTGTTTGTGGTGCCCCTAAAAGTGCTTTTGTTTCAGAAGGAGTAAGTAAAGGTAATGAAAATATCTCGACCAATGTAGCTGAAAAAATTATTGAGCAATTGGTATCTTTTGGAGTTAAACACGTTTTTGGAATCCCCGGAGATTCTAATTTACCTTTCGTAAATGCAATACGTGAGAATGATGATATAGATTTTATCTTAACCAGACATGAAGAAACCGCTGCTTTTATCGCTTCTGCTCACGGAAAAATTACAGACAAATTAGGTGTATGCATGTCTATAGCTGGTCCGGGCGCCACTAATTTAATTACGGGATTAATGGATTCTGCAACGGACAGAAGTCCCGTTTTAGCATTAGTCGGTCAAATTCCTGAAGTCTATTTGGGTAGTGAAGCTTTTCAAGAAATTGACCAAATTACTTTATTTCGACCATTTGCAGAATATGCAGAAACTATTGCGAGGTCGAATCAGGCAATTAAGCTTACAATGATGGCTGTAAAATATGCACTCAAAAAACCAGGAGTATCTGTACTAAGTTGCCCTACAGATGTTCTTGTAGATAAATTGGATGATAAAATAATCCAACCCGAGAAAAGGTTGTTTAAAAATGAGAATATATCACCTGATGCTGAAATTCAAAAAGCTGCAGATCTAATCAATAAATGCACAAAACCAGTAGTTTTCGGAGGATGGGGCTCGAGACATGCTGGAGAACTACTCATTGAGCTATCAGAGAAATTAAAAGCTCCAATCGCCACTACATCACGAGTCAAAGGAGTTGTTCATGAAACATATAAGTATGCTGTTGGAGTATTAGGCTCAATAGGGACAAAATATTCTGCGATGGCTATCCGAGAATGTGATTTAATTATAATAATTGGTTCAGGTTTTAGACAAGCAAATCTCGTACCTTCAGATGTAAAAATAATCCAAATAGATAATGACCCGACCCGAATTGGTAAAACTTTCGATGTAAGTGTTGGTTTAGTTGGTGATGGTGCGCTAACCCTTGAAAAATTAATACATTTTGTAGAAATTAAACAAGAAAATCAGGAATTTTTATCTCACGTTTTTAAAATGAAACAGGAACATATGGCTTACCTAGAATTAGAAGCAAAAGATTTATCAATACCAATAAATCCCGGTTATGTTATTCAATCCATGAGGAGGGTTTTAGACAAAGATGCAATAATATGTGTAGATGTTGGGGATCATACCTATCATTTCTATAAAAAGTTTATCTGTGAAGGACATAAAACTTATTTAAATGCAAATATGGCAAGCATGGGGTTTGCTTTACCTGCATCTATCGCAGCAAAATTAGAATTCCCTAAAAAACAGGTGATTTGTCTTGCGAGTGACGGAGGTTTTGCTATGTTGATGGCAGATTTTACTACGGCTGTTCGAGAAAAATTAAATATTGTTGCCATTATTTTCCATGATTGTGTATTAAAAAATATCAAAAAGGAACTAATAAGAGATGGTTATCCCATATTTGGAGTTGAGTTTCCTAACCCTAACTTTGCTGAGTTTGCCAAATCAAGCGGTGGTTTTGGTATAAGGGTGAAAAATCCCAAAAATTTAGATGAAGCATTACAAGAGGCACTGAATTCTGGGAAACCATCAATAGTTGAAGTAATGACCGATCCTGACAAAATGGCAGCTTCAACTAAGAAAGTTGATTAAAAAAATTTTTGAAAAATATTTTCAAAAATAAAGATTTCCTCAGCCAAGGAAAATTGTTAGTTAATTACAGAAATTAAGTATCTTCTGATAGTTATTTTGAAGATGAAGGACCCGAGGATTACTTAGAAAATCATTAAATTTATATCATTGAAAAAAATTATAATAGTAGTGAGTAAATTGAGTTGGAAAGAACATATTTCATTTGATCCTAATATTTGCCATGGAAAAGCTTGTATTCGAGGTACTAGAGTATTTGTTTCCATTATTTTAGATTGTTTAGCTGAAAAAATGACAGATGAGGAAATTCTAGAAAATTATCCCTCTTTAAAAAAGGAACATATTCAAGCAGCACTCCAATATGGAGCAGTGTTAGCAAGAGAAGAAATACTTCCATTAATAGAAGATCAGGGATAAAAAGTGAAATTTAAATTAGATGAAAATGTTCCTTGGATTTTAAAAAATATCATTGAAAGTGTTGGCCAACATGAAATAGATTCTGTTTTTCATGAAAATATTGCTGGTATTGACGATAAAGAATTGAACAGAAGGTGCTTTGAAGAAAATCGAGTTTTAATCTCCCTTAACTCGGATTTTATTAATCCTCTAGATAATTTTTATGGAATTATAATAATGAGATGCAAAAAACAAGGAAAGAATGCTGTAAAAGAACTTTTTGAGAGGTTTTTAAAGAGTTATTCACTATCAGAATCTAAAGGAAAAATCATTATAATCGAACCTAACCAAATTAGGATAAGAATTAATTCATTTAAGAAAGTTGAATAAAAATTTTTATAATCTTATTATTTTTTTATTGAGGAATTAAAATGACACCTTCAATTATCGAGAAAATGGGTTATGAAGCGGATGATATTGTTGTAATAACTCACATAGACGATATAGCATCTTCTCATTCTGCGAATGTTGCTTCTTTTGAATGTTTAGATTTTGGCGTTGCCAAGTGTGGTTCAATAATATCCGTATCTAGTTGGTTAATGGAAGCCGCAAAAATCTATGAGAAAAATAAGTTTTATGATTTGGGTGTTCACTTAACCTTAACAAGCGAATATGATACATATCGTTGGCGACCTTTGAGTACAAGTAATAAAGATTCAGGATTATTTGATTCTGAAGGTTACTTATGGAAAACTTTTCAAGAAGCTACAACCAAAGTAAAACCTAAAGCAGCTGAACTTGAGATGGAAGCTCAAATTGACATTGCAATAAACAATGGAATTGATATCACCCATATTGACACCCATATGGGTGCTGTACTTTCTCCAAGGTTTATTCAAAGCTATTTAAATTTATCAAAAGAATATAGAATTCCTGCATTTTTTCCGCGTGTCCCAAAAAAACAACTAAACAAATTAATAATAATGAATGATCTTGAAAAAGATAATTATCCATTTATCGATCATCTAAGATTTGGTCCCTTAGAATTTAAAGATGATAAAATAAAGTTTTATTGTAATTTGTTTAATTCACTAAAACCAGGACTAACTCATCTCCTTTTTCATCCTGCTAAATTGAGCCCAGAACTTAAAGCTATAAAACATACACCTATTGAACGAAATCAAGATTATGAAGCCTTTACAAGTCTACGATTAAAGAATTATGTAGAATCATTAGATATTCATCTTATAGGCTACAAAGACATAAGAAAATTTATTCGAGAATCATCATAATAAAACGTCTTTATATTTAAGCTAACGTTATTTCTTCATTTCCTAATACAATTACACTGAAATTAATCTCACACTTTTCTATTTGTACAGTATGTTCTCCTCTCAAAGCAATATATTCAACTTTAATTGTCTCACCATTTACAGGTATATTCAATTCTATTTTCCCATCTTGACAGAAAGGGGAGATACGTAATTCAATTTCATTAGTTTCAAATTCATCGACATATTGCATGAGTGGTCCCATTGGAATTATAGCACCCTCTTTCACATACAGAGGGAGTTTATCGATGTCTGATTCAATCGATGACCATTGTTTCCCTTCAATCCGATACCGTTTACTTCTTTTGTTACATCAATTCTTTTTTTTCTGCCAAAGGTAATTTTCGTATCATATATTTCACCCTCTTTAGTTTTTACAAAACCATCAACTGCTTTTAATTCTTCAAAATATTGAGAACCTTCAGGAATATAAGGGAGTTGTCATAGTGAAATTTTAAATCCCAATTTGGTCATTTCACTAAAATATCCTTTAGGATCTGAGAATCTCTCCTTATCCAACTCAAGATCGCAATACCAATCTTCTTTGAACCTATGAGTGTGTTGGTGCAGAGAACGCGGTTAATAGTGCTCTGAATAAAGGAATCTCTCCAGCGGATACAATAGAAACTATACGCAGTGGTTTGGATATCGTAGGTGAGAAATTTGAAAAGAGGGCGTATTTTTTATCAGAACTTGTCGTCGCGGGAGAGATTTCAAAAGAAGCGATGAAGATAATTGAACTATATATAAAAAATGAAAGGATTAATAATCTTTTAAATTATTGAAATAGTCATCTGGATCCTCGATTCCAGATCTTAATAATTCAAATTCTTTAATAATATCAAGTTGCTTGCTAGTTAATTCGAGATAATCCTTATCTAAATCATCTTGAAATCTTAACCAACACCCCAAAGCATCAGAATAATCTTGCCAACCCCCAAAGACTAGTTTGCTTAAAATATAATCTTCTTTTGAGGCGACCCAACACTCAATTCCTGCAAAATTAATTCTAAGCCTTCTCTTAAGACCTAGTGGGCCAATTTTTTTATATTTACTTATGCTTTTTCGGTCAATTATATAATTATCAAATTTAATAACTTGTTGCTTATCTAAAAATTGTAATAAATGGATATCCTTAGCAAGGATTGAAGTTGATATCCAATCTTGGATAGGGTAAAAATCATTTTTTTTTAGTATTTCTATATAAGTATCAATGTTATGATTAACTGAATAAATATCAATAACAAAATCAATATATTGAGTTGTTCTTGTTTCAGAATAAATACTTACTAAAATTCCTCCAACTAAATAATATTTAATGCCAAATTCTCTTTCAATTTTTTCTAATTAAAAAATTAATTATCTGAAAAAAAGCTTTTTCATATCGAATTTCCATAATTCATATTCTCCTTTTTATTTTTTATTATTGATTTTATACATTTTGATGATGATGTCTTTAATTGATTTATCTGGATATCGCTCTTTTTCAATTTTAATTTCGAGACGCTTACATGGTTTAATTTGGTCTTTTTTATGAGTAAAGAGATGGTTAATTCTTCATTTATCGCTAACGCTTTTAGGATTTATAATTTCATTTTTGAAATTATAAAGCGAGTAAAAGCATATCTCAATTATTATTCAAAGGGGGATTTAAAGAATCAAAAAATTTATCTGAATCCCTTATCCCCCTTTTTCTTAATCATGCAAGAAAAATATCCTGAAATTTTTATGAAGATCGTGGTAGAAATCGTTAAACAAAAGAGCGATTCTGGAATTAAATTTACCACATTAGTCATAAATGATAAATACATCTTTAAAATTCATCCTAAAAAAATAGAAATTTTTTCGGGGCATAAGAGAAACCCATTAATGCAAAAAAGGGAAGAAAAATGTCAAGAAATTCTCCAAGAAATGCGAGTGTATGCAAATAAGAAACATGATCTTTCTTTAAATGAAAGCTGGTTTGATTTTCCTTAAAATCATTAAGTTTGGTTATCACTCTGTCTCAGAATATCTAAATAAAGTTATTAGAGAACCAGCTAAGGAAATCTTGAAAGAAGGAAAATAGTTTTTTTATATTTATTTTTGCTAATATTTTTTACTTTGCTCAATTGTTACATTTATTCGTAACATTTGAAGTAACTTTTTATAGCCATCCTGAGATCAAAATTTTACCCGGGTAAAAATTTTTCAGGACCAGGATGAAAAAATTTGAATTAAATTTATAGACCTGAAAGCTATAAATCGTATCTTTCCTTAAAGTCAAACGTCTCTTGGTTTTGCTCTGCAAATTTAAAGAGATCACTTAGAAACGCCTTAAAATGAGCTAAATGATTAATTAGGTTTTTGAAATTTAAATTTTTAATTATACTTTCATAATTTTTAACAGTATAACTTATTCCTGCTTTATTAAAAATCTCCTTTAGGATGAGTTTTTCATAAGATTCCTCTTTAGAATTTTGTTCAAAATCCTCTAAATTATCCAAATTACAACGACTTTTAATTTCATTGATAAAATCCTCATCATTTATTTCAAGCTCCCTAAATACGATATTTAAGTTTGTTAAAAAGATTACTTCTCCTCCTTGTTTAAAAGTATGGATTAAGAATCGTTCTCTATAATTAGGGATATTAATGGTAGGATGTTTTCTTTCAATGATACCGTACAAATCACGTCTTAAAGATTCTAAATCTGTATGATCTAAGCTAAGACAATTAGTAGGATGGAAATCTGGTAAAAAAAAGCAAATAAGATTAGGATCATTTTTCAACATAAAATAATGTCTTGTTAACTGTTCAAGACTAAGGAGTGTTGATTTTGTTCCTAATGGTTTTACTTCGAGATCAGTATGAGGAAAATATGTTTTATATTTCTTAATAATTCTTTCTTCTAAGAAATACGTCTCAGGTTGTCCTTCGACGAGTATTCTTATTGTCTTTCTAACCGTAGTCATCGGTGATCCCCCTTACTATAGAGAATCTGACGAATGCGTCGATACTACGATATTTTTTTCAATATCTTCTAAGGCTTTTATAGTTTCGGTTAATGAATCCACCTCAGATAACCGTTTAACTTCTGTAAAAAGTCTTTTTCTATTAAAGTAGTAAATCATTTCCAATTCAAAATGTCTCAAACTCTCTGAATCATGGGTTATATAAATTAACTGTGAATCATCACTAGCTGCAATCGAGAAATCTACAATAGCCTTTCTAATTGCAGGATGGAATCCATTTTCAGGTTCATCAAGCATTATTAATGTAGGTTTTTCCTTGTTGAAAAGAATCGCTAAAATACACATGAGTCTTATTATTCCATCTGAGGCCCATTTTATGGGAAATAACTGTGATTTAGGCCATCCTACTTCTGCAAAAAGAATCTCACCTCTTCCTCTTTTATCTGCTATGTTAAGTTTTAATTCCTTAAAATTAATCAATAGTCGATTTAGCCAATCTCCTATTTCCTCGAATACTTCTTTTTGTTGAAGGTTAATATTTAATAATACAGATATCAAATTTTGGAAATCCTCGGAAATAATAATATCATTAGATACTTCTCTGACTTCAACAATTTTTTTCTTATCATATCTGTTAGAATCATAGAGTCTTATATTATTCCAATATTCACAAAATTGGTTAAAAATATAGAACGATATATCATTCTTATTTGCATTTTGATAAATATATTTTAAAATACTCTGTTCTAAATACGAAAAATTACCTTTGATTTTTGCTTGAGAATTGCCAAGAGATAACCCTTGGAAGCGAGTCCAACCTTCTATTCTTGGATAATTTACTTTAATGTCCACTGTCCCTTTAAATACTTGCCTTTTATCTTCTATTTTTATTATTGTAAAACTCTCATTCGCCCAAATCGTATTAGTATTAAATTCACGGGAAAAATTTGCATAATATTCGTAAGAAAATTCACCAATAATCATTTTGATTTTAAAGAATAAAGGTTTGTCTTGTCCAATACTTAGGGCATTACTGAGGAAATCAGCACAATCATAATAAGAATCATTTTTACCCCTAAATTGCCCAATAAACTCTCTAAAGAATATTAAAAACTCTGCTATAGAAGATTTACCTGATGAGTTAGGACCAACAAAGACATTACACTGACCTAAGTTAATTTTCAACTCATTGAAGATCTTATAATTCTTTAATTCCAACTCAATAATTTTTGCTGACTTCATATTCATTCAATAGTAATATGCTATGATAAATATTAAAAATTTCCGTAAAGAATATACGACAAAATTCAAAATTCTGATTTTTTCTTTTTTCAGGACTAGGATAAAAAAATTTAAATTTTGTCAGCAATTTCATACATCTACAAAAATCAAAAATATATAAAAAGAGGAGGGAATGGCAAATGTCACTAAATAATTATCGATTCTTCTTATCATGAGGAAGCAAGATGTAGAAACACGATTAGTAGAATTTATTATGGTGTATTGCATTTTTTAATTTGGGAAATGGATATAAAGGATATTGACAAATTCATTGTGATGGGAGATTAAACGGTTTAAAACACCTTATTGCAGAACTAGATCACGATATTATCCATGCGATAACTCCTCCACCAATTGGCAATCTTTCTATTAAGGAAGCTCTCGAGATATGACCTAATAAAATCCTTTGGATAAACTTCGAATACTATAACATTGGACTAAAGGAGATGCAGAAAAAATTAATAGAACTATTGCGCTCTATAATTCCCGGTTATAGAGTTATTCTTGATCCTTCCACAGAAAGATGGATTCCACCTAAATATCTTCGAGCTTTTGCCAAAATTGCGTCACAGGCAACACTACCCTTAACAGAAGAAAAAATCAAAAAAATAGAAAACTCTCTATAAAAAATATTTTTTTGGGAGTTTAATTCCACTCAAATGAAATAAATTAGGCTTTTCAAATTCAAATAAAAAAAATAAAAAAATTAAAGATTAAGTAATACAAAAGGATTTATTGTACATACTTTATAGCAGTTTTTAATGATTTTTCTGCATCTTTAATTATAGTTTCTATAATATCGGGGACCGATTCCACTTTGTTTATAATTCCTATGCTTTGTCCTATCAAAACGCCACCATTATCCATATCTCCTCGATAGGCAGCAAAAGCAGCCTTTGCATCTTTCCTTAATTCTTCCTCGAGTTCTTCCTTTGTAATTGCACCTCGGTGGTCTTCTAGTGCCTTTTCTTCTGCCATTTTTTCTTCTTTTGTTGTCACTAATCCTTTTGATAAAGAAAATTTATTTTTCCAGTATCTAATGGTTCCAAGCACCCCTGTTTTTATAACAGTATCTTGAGCTCTAGCAGTTGGTATAACAGCTTTGTAATTATCATGAAATTCGCTATCTTTGGAGGCTATAAATCTAGATCCCATAGCAATTGCTCCCGCACCAAGAGATAAGGCTGCAGCTAATCCTGCTCCTGTTGCATACCCACCACATGCAATCTTTGGAATATCGGGGTGTTTTTGTTGCACCTGTTGTAATAAGACCATACCTCCAACCTTTTCATAAGATTGGTGCCCTCCGCCTTCGAATCCAGTTACCACAATACCATCACACCCTGATGAGACACATTTATCAGCTAACCAAAGTGCCGGAGCAACATGGAAGTGTTTAATCTCTGTTTGTTCCCTTAGTTTTTGAAAATCCTTATTTTGGGGAAATTTTGCTGAAGAACCCGCACTAGAAAGAGCATATAAACACTGTTCTCTCAATTTAGGATTAGCCATAATATGTTTTGCAGCTCCACTTATAATCTTGTTACAACCTATTACATTCCTCGAAGTTATAATGTTAAATCCAAAAATCCCATCAGTATGCTCCACTACATAATCGAGATTTTTTTTCAACGCTACTAAGTTATTTTTTTCATAACCATCCATAGATACCGTTGAAAAAGATATCGTACCAAGCCCACCTGCATTTGCTACTGCTGTGGCTAATTCAGTAGTTCTGAAAGGCCCCATAGGTGCATTCACGATTGGATGCTTTATTCCAAACATTTCGGTAATATATGTTTTAATTGTCATATTTAATCACTATTTTTTTTAAATGAGTTGATTCCTAAAAAAACTTTCCCTTCTCTTGATCTCTCTACTGCTAAAATTGGGTCAGAAACAACAATTCCTCTAACAGAGGAAAAAATCAAAAAAATAGAAGATTCATTTTAAATAATATTTCAGAGGGTGTTTAATTCCACTCAATTTTTAAGGTTACAGCATAATTGCAGGGTTTTTTATCTCGGATGTCTATATGCAAACCATTATCATCCAAATTCCACTTAAGCTCCTCATTTATTCCTAACATCTTTATCGATTTTATATGTTCTTTTGAGATCAAATGAAATGAATTTGGGTTATCTCCTTGTTTCATATTTATCCAAGAGGTTCTAAGGGTTTTAATTGTTATTGTATTTCCTCTCATTGGCCACCCTAAGATAATTGCGTAAAGAGCATTATCTTTAACAGTAAATCTGATATCTTCTGGTGTGTATGGTCTGTCACCACTTTCTGAGAACATCCCTCCCTCTTCCAATTTTGTTGGTCCTTCTTCAGCTATAGACCATGGTGTGCTTCCATAAATTGCTTCCCCATTAAGTTCTAACCATTCACCCATTTCTCGAAGTACTTCTTGATGAAGGTCAGGAATAGTACCATCGGATTTTGGACCAATATTAATGACTAAATAACCATGCTTTGCTACTCTATCAATAAAATTATGAACTAATATACGAGGAGATTTTACTCCAGCCTCTCTGGCATAACCCCAGGCAGTCGACCCAGCGTTAATGTCTACCGAAGTATCGGTTATCCATTTATAATACGTTATTCTATTTGCTCTTCCTACTTCATAATCAACAACGCCAATACCAGGAGGGAGATTATTCATTTTATAGAAAATCTCGACTTCTTTTCCCCATTCATCAGCTTTGTTAAAATAAAATGCTAAAACTTCTTTTTTATATTTTTCTTGGATTCTTCCTAAACCAAAATCCCACCATATGAGATCAGGCTTATATTTATCGATTACTTCAATAACTATCGCTTTCCACCAGTCAAGAAATTCTTGATTTGGCCACACTTGATATCGTTTATAGTTCCCTTTATACCTGACACCATATAATCCTGCATATTCAGGATTAGCTGTATCAAATTCAGGGTTAGACTGTGGAAAGAAATGCCAATTTGCAGCATGATGAAATGCAACCATGAACTTCATACCTTGTTTTCTGATAGCTTTCTCCATTTCACCAACTGTATCTCTCTTTGGTCCCATTCTGACCGCATTCCATTTTGTCACCTTGCTATCCCACATCGCAAAAGAATCGTGATGAATTGCTACAGGTCCGGCAAATTTTGCACCTGCTTGTTTAAATAGCTTTGCCCATTCATCAGGGTTAAATTTTTCAGCCGTGAATAAGGGGATAAGATCCTTATAACCAAAATCAGACGGATCCCCGTAATGCTTAACATGATATTCATATTGTTGGGATCCTTTTCTGTACATCCAGAATGGATACCAACTGACGTTAGGCCCACATGCGGGAACAGAATAGACCCCCCAATGGTAATAAATTCCAAATTTTGCGTCGTCCAACCACTCCGGAGTTCTATGTTTCTTTAAAGAATTCCATGTTGGTTTATATTTTTCTTCTAAGCTCATTATTGTTCGAATTTCTTTTTTTTTGCAATCTTTGAAGATTAAAAAAAAATTTTCTTCTCAAAAAATTATTGGTAAAAATGCTTATTTATAAGTGCCCTCCATTTATTTTCTTCCCCCGCGTAATCTATCATGGAATTGATACATATCTATAATAATTTCTTTATGAGATTTATTAGGATATCTCTTTTTTTCTTTTTGAATGTAATCCTGCAATCCCAATTCGTAGATTTCTAAGAAAAGTGACTCAATTTTTTGTAACTCGGTTTTCTTCATTAACTCTATTCTGCCTTTAAAATCTCTAGCAATTTTTCTAAAATTAGTATTTGATTCAGATGTCATTTAATCTTTCATTTGATATTTTAACTTTATATTGTTAATTCCTTTAAATATATTAATAGGAAAATGGTTTATTAATATTTTAGAAATCATACCACATAAATTCGATAGAAAATGTCTCAAGATTTAAGTAAAGATATTCAAAATGGCTTACTAGTTTATTGGAATTTTGATAAAATTATTGATAAAAACTATGTTTTGGATTCAGTATCAAATAAAAAAGATCAAATCATTGGTTATGTTGATCTCTTGGATGGAATCAAGGGGAACGCATTACGCCTTGATGGTTATACCACTCATTTAGCTATACCAAATAATAGACTTCCTAAATCTTTAAAAGAGTTTACAATTAGTGCATGGATAGCTAATGGCGCTTATACGTGGAACGAAGGACCTATTATCGAAAATTATAATGAAAAACATGGATTCTTTCTTGGTGTGACTGCTAATGGTAGAATCCGTTTTAAAGTAATAATTAATGGAGAAGCTTTTAAAGTTGAGTCTGAAGAAAAGACACCTCTTTTCAAGTGGATGAATGTTACAAGCGTATTTGATAGTGTAAATGGAGTTTTTCTCTATATAAACGGTGAATTGAAGAGCGCTATGGACATTAAAGAAGACATCGGAAAAGTAAGCCTTCCAAATGATTCGATTAATATAGGTAGGGCTGCAATGGATGCTAAACCTACAAATGGTGTGAACAACGGAGGCCATTTTGCTTGCTCGATCTACGTTGATGGTGTAATTGATGAACTAAAATTCTTTAATAAGGCATTGTCAATCGATCAAATTAAAGAAATTTTCAATAGTATTAAAGGTATAGGAGAACCTCCCTTAGAAAAACGCGGACTTCCCTCACTTCCAAATGGTCCTAACAGATTCGGAGCATATTACACTACGCTTAAATATTATAAAGAATGGGATCGTCTTTGGAGAGTAAGAGACCACGCGGATGTAGTTGTTCTATTTGATGATAAACCTATTAAATATGTATTTTGGAGAGGTTTAAATTACATTTCCGCCTGGGTAACAGGTAATGGGATTTGGTACACAAACGAATTTAACGAAACGTGGGCGGACAATTTTGATCCAGACATAAACGGATGTGCCGAACCAATGTCTGATAAACAGTGCAAAACTTCTCAGGTCAGGATTATTGAATCAAATGACGCACGAGTTATAGTGCATTGGCGATACGCCCTTATAGACACGCGTTATAGACAGGCTAGAGTGGATCCGCTTTCCCAATGGGGAGATTGGTCAGATGAATATTATGTAATTTACCCTGATGGAGTTGGAATTCGAGATATCACATTACATAGTTCTCAACCAATGGAACCACATGAATTTCAAGAATCAATCGTTATTATAGGTGAAGGAATGTGTCCCGAGGATGTCTATGATTTAGAAGCGGTTACCTTCTTCAATATGAAAGGTGAATCTTACACATACAGCTGGGAGATAGCCAGTCCCAAGTTTTTTCTCGGTCCGAAAAATAAAAATATTGAAATTATCAATATTAAATCAGAGACAGTTCCTTTCTTTATTGTTCAAGATGGCCCGTGTATCGTTGCAAGCAAGGAATTTAACGGAAAAAAACGTCGCAATCCCCATTTCATGCCTTACGCCTACTTTGTAAAAAGTGGCTCACATTTTCCCTGGTGGAATTCTTGGCCCGTTGCTAATATCCCTACGGATGGAAGATTTACTTCAGTATCTGATCGTCCTGCACATACAAACGTTTCATCTGGGGCAGAGTGGGCTGATTATGAAGTAGGTCCAGAATTGAGGAGGAGGATCATGCTTCATGGTGTTTGGGATAAAAATAATAAAGAAAAGTTAGTTATTTTGGCTAAATCTTGGCTGAGAGCACCTGAAATCGAATTGAAAACAGATGCATATGAAGGTGGAAAGTATGTACCACACGAGAGAGCTTATTACTTCACCTGCAAGAACCCAGAGTTAAAATCCCCACTTGAATTCGTAGTTAACGCTAGTAAAGAAAATCCAATTATGAATCTCGCACTCGTTATTCGTAATTTAGATGGTGATTTCCTTCTTAAAATCAACGGGGAAGAAGTTCCCCATGATAAGGACTTTCGATACGGAATAGAGCATGGTTTTGATGAAAATAAACTTGTAGTATGGATTAAATTAAAAACAGATACTTTAACTCAAATTCTAATTAGTTCAAAAGGTGAAAATCAATAATGAATGCTGAAACAGCAGTGAAAACTTTCAGGCAAATTAAAGATGGAAAACTCTTTGGAGAGGATCTGGAAACATTCCTAGAAGTATTAAAATATTTTACTAATAAATCTGAGTATGCTGAAGAAGAACTGTATGGATGGGAGAAAATTGTTCAAGTTAAATTAAGAGACGCTAAAGACTTCTACTTAAAAACTAACAATCCTTTCACTGAACACCCAAAATTAGACATAAAATATGGAAATGTGCATTCACCAGACACAACAATAATTAGTGATGTAGATACATTTACAGGGATTATGTGTGGAAGAGCTCAACGATTTACGGAAGGTTCAATGCTTTTTAAGATTGAAGGGGACGGTACACAAGCGAGTATTTTCTTCATGTTAATAAGGCTCATTGCACAAGAATTTACTGAACAAAAAAGACAAGGATTAATGAAAAAATAAGGAAAGAAATATACTTTTCACTATTATTCAAGAAAGTACTCCATAAATATAAAATTCTTAATATATCAATATCCTATAAACTAGATAAATAAGGTAGATAGAACTTATAACTGCTAATAAAAAACCATATTTTTTAAAATAAATTCCGAGTTTCTGCTTCTTTGAGAATCTAAATATGCCTTTATCATATTCAGTATTACAATTAGAACATGTTAAGCTCTCTAATTTTATGTTATAGATTACTTTATAACCACAAATTGTGCATTTAAAATCCTTTTTTTTCATATAGATGATTCTAATGAATAATATTTTAAATACTTAGGTAAGATGTTCTTCCTATTACTTCTTCCAATTGTCACGTATATCTTTTATAGCTGTTCCAGGCCTAACACCTTTCGGACAGACTCTATTGCACACAAAATATTTCTCGCACGCAGGGACTCCTTCCTCTTTTTGGACACGGGAAACTATGATATTTTGTTTTTCTTTTGAAATTCTTGAATCACTTATAAATCTCTCTGCTTTTGCTAATTGAGCTGGTCCTAAATAATTAGGATTTATTTTACTAATAGGACAAGCCCAACATAATCCACACAATATGCAATATACCAGATGTTCTATTATTTTCATTTGAGATGGTGATTGCGTTGATTCCGGAGCGTTATCATTCAATTCTCTTTCGAAAAATGGTTTAACTTCTCTATAAAAATTCCAGAAAAGTCCCATATCTACAACCAAATCCTTTAAAACTGTCATATTCGGTAAAGGCTCAATCAAGATTTCATTTTCAGGATCCCAATCTGAATGGTCACCAAATTTGAATTCGGGTAAATTAATAGGCTTTTTAGCGGTTTTTACAGTTGAGATTTGTGTTCTACAAGCTAACAAAGGAACTTTATCAATAGTCATACCACAAGAACCGCAGATAGCACCTCGGCAAGCATAACGAAAGGCTAAACTTGAATCATTATAATCTTGTATATAGAACAGTGCATCTAATATACTTGCTCCTTCAAAGGTAGGGATTTCGAATCTTTCATAATGAGCTGTCCCGTCACCTGAATTTCTATAAATCAGAAATTTATACTTTTTTCCCATTAATATTTCCTCTCCTTGACTTCAAATATTCCTAATTTAACTGGTTTTGTCTTGATCTCTAAACCACTTCTTCCTCTATAAATCATAGAGTGTACAAGGTAATCTTTATCATTTCGGCTAGGAAAATCTGTACGAAAATGAGCACCTCTACTCTCTTTTCTCCATAAGGAAGCTAATGCTGTAGCTTCTGCGATATCTAACATACATCGGAGTTCTAAAGTACGTATTAATCCATAATTAAATCTTCGATCTTCAGTAGAAATTTGTGTTTCTAAAAAGTCTTTTTGTAACCTTGGAAGAGTTTTACAGGCTTTTTCAAGATTTTTATTATTTCTGTAGACACCAACATTCGTGTCGAGAGCTTTTCCCATCTCCTCTCTAATTTCTACTGGTTTTTTTCCCGAATTCTCGTTCCACTTCTTAAACAAGTTCTCGATATTGTCTAATGTCTTACTTTCAACAGCTTTAATATCATTTAAAGATGCTCTCTTGGGTATTCCTTTTTCAAGTAATTTTCTTCCTAAATATCTTCCAAATACGGCAGTTTCTAATAAAGAATTCCCTCCAAGTCTATTGGCACCATGAACGGACAAACAAGAGCATTCACCAATTGTATAAAGTCCAGAGATGTCTGTTTCACCATAATCTCCATTAAATTTCGTTCCAATTCCTCCCATTGAATAATGTTGTCCGGCTTGAACAGGAATTGGAGCTTCTATTGGGTCAACACCTGCAAAATATATACTAATTTCTCTAATGCCTGGTAATCTTTCCTTAATCCGTTCGGCGCCTAAATGGGTAAGATCTAAATGGACATATGCATCTTCAAATCCTCTTCCCTCAAGAACTTCTGTCTCATTTGCTCTGGCGACGATATCCCGTGGAGCTAATTCCATAGCTTTTGGGGCAGTTTTTTCCATAAACCGCTCACCTTTAGTGTTAAATAAATAACCACCCTCACCTCGAGCACCCTCAGTGATAAGAATATTTGTACCAAATAACGTAGTAGGGTGGAATTGTACAAATTCTACATCTTGCATAGGGATACCTACACGGAAGGCAGCACCTACTCCATCACCCGTATTAATTACTGCGTTAGTGGAGCGCTTGAAAATACGACCAAAACCCCCTGTAGCTAAAATGATACAAGGAGCTCGAAATGAGACAAGTTCACCCTTAGAAATATCAAGTGCGATTAATCCCGAAATCTGATCATCAACTTTATAGAGATCTACTAGGAAGAATTCATCAAAGAATATAACCCCATTTCGAACGGATTGTTCATTGAGAGTTTGAAGTAACGCATGACCCGTTCTATCACCAGCATAACAAGTACGTGGAAATCCCGCGCCACCAAACGGACGTTGTGCGATTAATCCCGAATCCAATCGTGAAAAAGGAGCACCCATACTTTCAAATTCAACCACAATTTTAGGCGCCTCTTCACACATAAACATTACAACATCTTGATCTGCGAGGTAATCAGAACCCTTTACTGTATCAAATGCATGTCCTTTAGGAGTATCACCCTTACCCTCTTCTAAATTACCTAAAGCTGCATTGATACCCCCTTGAGCGGCTCCAGAATGACTACGAACAGGAAAAACTTTGCTAATAATCGCTGTATTCCATTTTTTTGATAATTCTAAACCGGCTCTCAAACCACTGAGACCTGCACCAACCACCAATGCATCAAATTCTTCGATTCTCATTAAAGATCATACTTTTTCTATTAAATAAAAATATTCTACTAATAAGATATAAAAATAGAATGTGGGTTAACTTATATCTGCTCTAAAAGGAAAGATAACATAAAATTATTAATACAAAATAAACCATTTATTTCATAGAAAAAAAATGAATCAGAAAAAAGAAAAACGAGCTCCTATTCATATAACTCTTTCAGATGTGGAACGAGCGTATAAAAAAGTTGAGGAATTTCAACGTTTAATAGAGAGGGGGAAGACTCCTGAACAAATATTCAAGGATATGCTCAGGTTGATTGAAGTTGATAAGTGACTTACTCCAAACCATCTTAGATGTTACATCTCATCTTAAGATTACAACTGTAATAATCGGGGGTTTAGCGCTTCCCGCTTATAATGTAGCAAGAACAACTTTAGATATTGATATTTGTATTAAAATCGAATCTCAGAAACAACTAAATCTTTTCATCGAAACTTTAAAAGAAAAAGAAATTAGTACAAAACAACACCCTAAAATAAATCATGATTTATTTACTGTGTTTGGAAAGCAGAGTGAGGTTGAAATATGGTTAAAACCATGTGATGCTTTCCAATGGGATGAACAAATGACACACAAAATACAACATTTTTTTAAAGATGTTTATGTTTTAGCTGTAGAAGATTACATTTTAACGAAATTGGCTAGAGCTGATCGTAGTTCAATCGACACTGTTGATACATTAAATATATTAATCGCAAATAAGGATATATTTGACTGGGAATACTTTCAATTTCGATTAAAATGGGTAGACTTAAAAAACGATTTTGAAGAAGTCATTAAAGCTTTTGAATTAGATTATAGTGAAAATCTAAGAAATCTCTCTAGGAATATTTTAGATAAATTTGAAAATTCATTGTAGAATGTTATTCCCAATCTTAAACAATTCAACCTTAAATCTAGAGATATTAAGATACCTTGTTATACATATACATTAATAATTAGATTTCTTATCTAGTATTAAAGAAGAAATAGGGAAAATAACTATGGTTCAAAGAAGCGATTCAAAGCAGTACTGGTTTGATCTTGAGGATTTACTCAAACCTATTGACTGGGAATACATTAAAACACTTCCTGATGCAGTTCAAGATGCTCTAGAGTTATATATGCGCGGAGAGATCTCAATTGGTAAAGCATCTGAAATGGCACGCTTAAACTACCGAGAATTTGACGGTATTCGTGCAAAAGCTAGAATTCCGATGCATATTTAAGTTGAATCGAAATGATTGTAATTTCTGATACCTCACCTATAGTCTTCTTTGCTAAACTCGAAAAATTAACCTTTTTTAAGGATTTGTATTCTACTATTATCATTCCTTTTGCCGTTTGGGAAGAATTAATATTTCCGCTTTCTAAACCAAATGAAGAAATTCCTTCTGATATTGAATATGAAATAAAAGCAAAAGATGAAGGATGGTTAGTTGTAAAAAATCCTGATTCATATCAGTATCATGAAATTGCTTTGAATCTTTCAAAAAATCTGGGACGTGGTGAAGCATATGCAATTGCATTGAGTTTAGAATTACAAGCAGATATTCTTCTCATAAATGATAGTGAAGCTAGAAAAATTGCAGAATCGAAAGGAATTAAAACTAAATGGAGCACCGAAGTTCTTTTAGATGCACTAGAAAGTAATTTAATAAAAAATTATCAAGAATTTGAGGTATTGCTAAATAAAATGATTGAAATTGGTTTATGGATAGAGAAATCTCTATATAATGAAGTATTATATAAAGCTAAAGCGTTAAAGAAATAATAATCGCATATCATTAAACTTTAGAAACTATCGAAAAGTGTTTAATAAATTGCTTAAGTTCTCTTTATCTAAAGTCCGTTGATATAAAGGTCTCTTATCATTCTCATAAACCCGGACATTTTCTTCATAGGTTCTTCGATTTAGATTGATATATAGCACTCCTAAAGCAAATTTATTAGTATTAAGAACCAACTTCATCGCTTTTTCCTGATCTAATTGATCATGTGAATCGTCAATATAATAACTATTTTCTTTATACCATTGAAAAGTATTGACTCGATTGAACGTCACACATGGACACAGAAGATCAATGAATGCATATCCATTATGATTGATGGCTTGTTTCATAATTTCTTTGGTTTTTTCCATATCACCAACAAATGCTCTTGCAACAAATGAAGCTTTTAACGCGATTGCTACGGCTGCGGCATTAAACGGTTCATTAATAACTCCAAACACCTGGACTTTTGTTTTAAAACCTAATTGACTTGTTGGTGAGGCTTGCCCTTTAGTTAAGCCATATACCATATTATTATGCACAATATTCACGATATTGGGATTATATCGAATTATATGGATAAAATGATTTCCACCTTCACTATAAGTACATCCATCACCGCTTACGGCAATGACATTGAGTTCAGGATTAGCAGCTTTTATTCCAAGCGCTGCTGACAAATAACGTCCATGAAGTCCATTATAGCTCTGTGCTTTCATGAAGTGAGGAAACTTCCCCGCTTGCCCTATTCCTGAAACTAAGACAAAATCTTTTGGTTTAATTCCCAATTCTGTAAGTACTTCTTTCATTATTTTTAATTCACTAAAATTTCCACATCCTGGACACCAATGAATTTCAGTGTCTAGATCAAAGTCTGTATTTGTAATATTAACTCCCCTCAATTATTTCTTTTAATCTTACAACAATTTCTTCCACGGAGAATACATAACCGCTAAATTTTAATATTCTATGATTCATATTAATATGAGTTTCATTCTCAAGAAGTTTTGCAAATTGACCAGTTGGATTTTGTTCAATAGAGATCTTAATCTCTGCTTTAATAAGATAATCAAATACTTTTTCGTGAATGGGATAAATTTGTTTGAAAAAAAGGAACCCGATATCATTTCTATCTAAATGTTCTAAAGCCTCTTTTATCAAATAATAATTACTCCCCCAACTGACAATCAAATATTTAAAATCCTCATTCCCTATAAATTCTGGAGGTACAGTCTCTTTTTTAATAAGATCTAACTTCTTAAATCTTTTTTCGACGGCTTTAATTCTAAGTTGAGGATCTTCAGTTATAACTCCAAATTCGTCATGAGTATGACTATCAGCATCCACCAACCCATGACCATATCCAGGTATTCCGCGAGGGGAAATTCCACTCTCCGTAAAAATATATCGTTCGTAATCTGATTCTGTTTTTATAATGGTGTTTTCTATTACTAAGTTTTCATGATCTAAAGACCCAATGTTGTAATAAGAATCTACGAGATATTGATCCGTGAGAATGAATACCGGAACATGAAATTTCTGAGTAAGATTAAAAGCTTTTTGGGTGAGTGTAAACGCATCTTCTATTGTTCCAGGTGAGAATATTATTCTCGGGAACCATCCAGCACCCGCATGTAACACTAGCTCGATATCTTCTTGGCATGTTCTTGTTGGCATACCCGTTGCTGGACCAGGTCTCTGTCCAACAACTATTACTATGGGTATTTCTGCCATTCCCGCGAGGCTTACTCCTTCAGTCATTAGTGAAAATCCTCCTCCAGAAGTAGAAACAAATGATCGAGCACCAGCATAGGATGCCCCTAACGTTTTATTTATTGCACTTATCTCATCTTCAGTTTGATCCACAATCATCCCAAACTCTAGGGCATGTTGGGCTAAGAACGTGCCAATACCGGTCGAAGGTGCCATCGGGTAAAAGCAAGCAAAATTACACCCACCAGCAATGGCTCCTAACGCAATGGCTTGAGTACCATCCAGTATGAAATCATCTACTATTTCAGGGTTTTTCTTTATTTCAAACCTTTGATTAATTTGGCTAGAATTTATTAAATCTTCAATTATTTCATACCCCTTATCTGCCGCTTTAATGTTATTATTAATGATCTCTTGTCCTTTTGCTCTGAAATTTTCTTTGAGTAACTCATAAAGAATAGTTCTTTCAGCTTTTAACATACAAAGAATTACGCCTAATGAGATGATGTTAGCATAAATTCTTCCACCAACAACATTTGAGAGCTCAGTAAAAGGTATTTCTAAAATTTTAGCTTCGATATCAGGTAAAGTTTCAAGATATTGTCTTTCACCAATGATTAGAGTCTCTGAAGAGATCCTCTCTTTCAGATGAGGTAAAGCTCCCTTATTAAGAGGTATTAATAAATCAATTCGATCAAGAAAAGCCCGAACTGGTTTGGAAGATACACGAATAGTAGTAGAGTTCACCCCTCCTCTGACTCTCGACATATACTCTCTTGTAGCGAAGACATGATAACCAGTTTTTTTTAAGGTTTTTGTGAGTAAAGCTTCAACTGTCTGGATTCCTTGACCCGCAGCTCCACAGAGAACTATTGAAATATCCTTTAGATCTTTATTTTCATCCATATTTCACACTTAAAAATGATAAGATTTTGATTTTCTAATAATTATTAGAAGTTTTGGTTAAATTTTAAGATCATATTAGTCTGGGGAAATTAAGATTAAAAAGACTTTTTTTATAGTTTATAAATATTTTCTAATGGAAATATCAACCCATTTTTTATTAATTGCCATTAATTTACCTAAAAAACGTATAGACTAATCATTATAAATTTAACAATCATGTCAATCATCGGTATTGATAAAGAAAAGTGTTCGAATTGTAAACAATGCATCCAAGAATGTGGTCGTGGTTATTTTTTTGTAGATAAAAATGGGGAGGTAGCTTTTAACGAAAAATTAGCTACATGCAATATATGCGGTCATTGTATCGCAATCTGTGGCGAGGAGGCTATTTTAACAAAGGGTTTAGATGATGTTGAAACATTTCCTGGGATAGATTCAACTGAAAATATTGTTGGATATGATAAAATTTTCAAACTTCTTCGTGCAAAACGATCGATTAGACGATATAAAAATAAAGAAGTCCCTAAAGATACATTAATAAAAGTTTTCGAAGCAATGAGATATGCTCCTAGCGCAAGTAACATGAGAAGGTGGCGGTATTTAATCTTATCTGATGCTGAAAAAATAGAGGAATTAAGTAATGAAATTATAAAGAGTAATTATGCCTATATGGGTTTTCAATCAGGTGAACAAGCTCTTAAATATTTCAAATCAATAGGTAGAAGTATCTTTTATAATGCACCTCATGTAATTGTCATATACTATAGGAACATTGAGAAAAGTGTGACAATGATGGGTATGAAGGGAAATGATGTAGGGATTGCTTTAACATATGGTATGCTTGCTGCAGAAGGTCTTGGGCTTGGATCGTGTTGGATTGGGATGCTTCAAACAGCAATTCCGCGAAATTTAGAAATTTTGAATGTCTTAGGTATCAAAGGACAGGTACTAGGAGCTTTTACAGTGGGATATCCCGCAGTGAAATATCGCAGGACAACACCTCGACCACCTCTTAAAATAAAAGGGTTGGAGATTTAAGAGCTTTCAACTAGAAAGATTTCGTTAAGTAGAGTTTTCATCAATGGATTAAATCCTTATCTATTTGCATATCTATATCTTCTCATCTTTTCATAAAATTCAAAATGAGGTTTAAAATCTAAATATTCTTTCATAATCCTTGCTTCAAACTGGACTCTTTTAAAATCATCCACCGAGTAAATTAGAATTGAATTTTTAAGTACCGAATGAAGAAATCTTAATGGTTTTTCATTTAAAACTCGAACATCAATAGATTTATAGATACCGATTGTGTCTTTAAATCTTTTTTCTAACTTTCCGGCTAATTTAACTTCGTACATATAATTAGGCTTGAATCCTTCATCAATTAATAACCCAATATCTATATCTATATCTTCATAAAATTCACTGTACGAAGCAGATCCATAAAGATAAGTGGCTATTATGTTCTTTTCTTTTGACAGAATTTCCTTAAAGGCATTCTTTATTTTTTCTAATTTCATTTTATAATGATTCTACTACCTTTCCCATTAAATATATTTTTTATTGGCTGATATTATTTTACTATTTTTATCATTTTAATCTTATAAACCCATTTCATGCAGTTTTTGCATGATTTCTTGTTTTTTCTTTCCTTTCAAGTCATACCACTTATAAAAAATTAAAGCTCCTATTACACAAAAGATAAAGGGTAAAATACCTTGAATTAGACGAATTCCAAATATTGCCTTCCCGCTTGGACTATCTGGATTATAAAGTGTAACAATATGGATAATGGCAACAATAAAACTCTGAATTGTTACTGAGATTTTAACAAAAAAATTCCTGATTCCCAATAATGTTGCTTGGTGGTGTTTCTGAGTTTTAACGGCAATTTCGTCATAAACATCAGCGAATAGAGGGGATAACATAATCAAAAACATTGCAATTGCAATCCCTCTTAAAAGTGCTATTATATATAACTGAAGAATATTCACAATAAAAAAATTGGCTAAAACTACAAATCCAAAAATAAATAAACCCAATGACAATAGGGTTGAATGATCAATTTTTTTTGCAACCTTAAACCATATGGGAATTGTTAGGAGAGAGGATAAAAGCATTAGGGATGATTCAACAGTTCTTATAGCCTGGTCTACTTTGAGGACATGGGCAATAAAATTGACTGAATTCATGCTAATTAACCCCATCGCTATCATAAAAAAAATGTATGCCAAAAGAACCAGCATAAAATTTTTTTGTTTAATCACAATTTTCATTGTTTTAAAGAAGGAAATTTTCTCTGCATTCTCGTAACCTACAATAAAACGTTCTTTTATCTCATCAGATTCTTTTGAACCTGGGAAAAAAAGTACTAGAGAGACTCCTAAAATAATTACACTCAACATTGCAGCACGAGTAAATGAAGAGGGATCCCCAGGTTTAATTATTAAGGACCAGACTCCTATTGTCAAAAAATTAGCAATAAATGTGAAAACTTGAGTTATTAAACCCGCTTTTCTACGATTAGACTCTCCCCGAAAATGAGCAGCAAATCCCCCAAAAGTATGAGTTTGCATAAGTGAAAAAAAAGCGTCAAATACACAGACTATGATTATATAATAGAGTAAAACAGGTATCACACTTCCAACTCCTATAACATTGGGAGGGGTAAAAAGCAAGAAAAAAAGGATAATCGTTGGAAGCCCACCTATGATAACCCATGGAGTATGAAAACCCCATCTTTTTGTCCACTTTAAGGGTTTATCAGTATAGAATCCAATAAGAAGGCCAACAACCATACTCCATATTGTGTATATAACATTTGCCATAGCCATATAGATGGGCCATAAAGATACATAACTCACAAGACCGAGACTATCCTCATAAAAAGTCCATACAAAGCTATTGAAAGCCATTATAATAAATATATTAAAAAAATACCCCATAGAAAAGGATAACATCTTCAGTGTAGATGTTTCTTTCACTTCATCTGTGGTTAAATCTTTTCTTAAAGATACCATTTTAAGCTCCCCATAAATTTAACTCGTAATAATGTATTTCTTTTAATTATTTATTAAATTAATTTAATCAACAATTATTTAGGAGGATAAAACAAATAAATTGCTGGTTCTATTTTATAGAATATTAGAACAAATTTTATTTGTAAATATAATAATTATTCTGAAAAATTTATAAAAGAGTATTTTTCATTTTCCGAACAAAGAAAAAATGGGAAATAGAACTAAGTCAATGAGGTTAAATAATGGTACAGGATATAATAATAAAGAATGGGAAAATACTTGATGGAACAGGCAATCCTTATTTTTTGGCTGATATAGGAATTACAGAAGGAATGATAACAAAAATATCTACAAATATTAGAACTGAATTGGATGATACAATCGTTCTTGATGCGAAAAGTTTTGTCGTAAGCCCAGGATTTATAGACGTTCACTCTCATGCTGATTTTTCACTCATCTATGATCAAGAATTAGAATGCCTAGCTCAACAGGGAATTACAACTATCGTAGTTGGTAACTGTGGCAATTCTCAGGCACCACTAAATCCAGAAAAAGATGAATATTTCAGCAAAACCTTTGAAATCAAGGGAAAGATACCTTGGCACACATTCAAGGTGTATTTAGATGTATTAGAAAACCAAGGTAGTTCTTTAAATGTAGTACCTTTAGTTGGATTCGGAATAGTTCGTAGATCGGTTTTAGAAGATTCTACTCGTTCTCCCTCAAAAAAAGAGATAGAACAAATGCAATCATATGTTGAAGAAGCGATGCAAGCGGGGGCGTATGGATTTTCCACAGGATTGATTTATCCTCCTCAAACATATGCAAAAACCCAAGAAATTATCGAATGTGCTAAAATCGCAGGAAATTATGGGGGATTATATTTTAGTCACATGAGAAATGAAGGAAATTACGTACTAGAAGCTATTAAAGAACTGATTGAGATTGTAGAAAAATCTGGGTGTCGAAGTGGACAAATTTCGCATATTAAAGTTGCAGGACCTTTAAATTGGGGTAAAAGTGTAGAAATGCTTCAATTGATTGAAGATGCAAATGATCGAGGATTAATAATTCGAGCCGATCAATACCCATACAAGAGAGGTATGAATTCATTGAGAGATTCTTTACCAGAGTGGGCAAAAGAGGGAGGAAATGAGGCAATTATCCTAAAGTTGCAAGACTCTAAACTTAGAGAACGAATAAAAGAAGACATGGAAGAAGGTTTTAATAAATCCAAAATGTCATGGGATAAAATCTTTATAGCTTCTCAAAGAACAGATAAATGGAGAGACATTGAAGGATTATCAATATCAGAGATTACTAAGATGAAACAATCTTCTAGCGAATTTGATATATTCTGCGAAATTTTGATTGACAACCAAGTGAATGTGGAACAAATTACTGAATATGGCCATGAAGACGATCTTAAAACCTTGATGAAAAGTCGCTTTACTATGATTGGAACAGACGGTTGGTCAGTACCAATGGGATCTGGTAAACCTCATCCTAGATTTTATGGAACATACCCAAGAATCCTCGGAAAGTATGTTCGTGAGGAAAAGACACTTATTTTAGAACAAGCTATTAGGAAGATGACTTCGTTTCCTGCTCAAACATTAGGATTATTAGATAGAGGTTTAATTCGAGAAGGGATGTGGGCAGATATCGTAATTTTTGATCCGGATACGATTATTGATAGAGCCACCTATACTAATCCTCATCAATATCCCGATGGTATACATTATGTAATCATAAATGGAGAAATCGTTGTAGAGAATAAACAACATACAAAAGTTAAACCAGGGAAGATACTAAGAAGAAATTCTCCTTAATTAAAATAAATGATGTAATTTTTAAACTACTTAATATTCAAAATCATTAATTAAATTAGGAACAATTAATTGTGTCAATTGTGCTAAATAGTAAGGAGGGATAAGTAATTCGATTGCTTGAATATGAGAGTAAAAGGATTTTCAATAGATTTGATATTCCGTTAGCAAAAAATATAATCATTGAAAAAAGTGAAAATATTGAAGAAAAAGTAAATCAATTCACATTTCCTGCAATTATTAAGTCTCAAATCGCTATTGGTAGTAGAAAAAAAGCAGGATTGATAAAAATCGCTAATTCCAAGGAGGAAGCAATATCTTTGTGTAAGAAATTTTTTAGAAGAGAAGTTGCGGGATTCCAAGTAGAAGCTATTCTTATAGAGGAATTAGTCCAGATTGACCATGAATATTATTGCTCAATCGCTTTGGACGCATCAGGACGGCAATTTTTTATTATAGCTAGTAAAGAAGGTGGGATTGACATCGAAGAAGTGTCTAAAACTAATCCTGAAGCAATAATAAAAGAAAATTTTAAGTTAACT
>SDBU01000448.1_pt1 | contig 57622 bp, 52 predicted proteins | sample 2277071 | NCBI WGS metagenome assembly SDBU01 (sample SAMN10397929, study PRJNA504765) | marine sediment metagenome | isolation source: marine sediment core GS08_GC12, 126 cmbsf | place: Arctic Ocean: Gakkel Ridge, Loki's castle | collected 2008 | reverse complement strand
TCGGGGAGTGAAGCCCTTGAAGCGATCGAAAATCGGAATTACGATTGCATACTGACGGATATTAAGATGCCTTCGATGAATGGCATCGAATTCTATCAAGAGGTCAAGGAGCTATATCCTGAGATTCCAGTCTTATTGATGACTGCCTACACCACAAACGAACTGGTGAAGCAGGGAATCGAAGAAGGTGCGGTTGGTGTAGTGAATAAACCCTTGGATATCAGTCAGTTATTATTTTTCTTTTCAGCTTTGCGCAAGGAACGTACTATCGTAATCATCGATGACGATCCAAATTTTTGTCAAACGATCGGTGATATTTTGCGAAACCGCAGTTACTCGGTCATTGAGATTTCAGATATTGATCATATTCTAGACCACATTGAATCGGACACTCAGGTTACCTTGCTGGATATGAAACTTGATGGTATTTGCGGACTGGATATTATTCCACAGTTAAAGGAAAAATATCCAGATAATCAAATTGTGATCGTCACTGGATACCGTGAGGAGATGGCGGAAGCAATTAACAAGGCTTTGGAGTTCGATGCTTATGCGTGCTTGTACAAACCACTTCAAATTGACCATCTACTTAATGTCGTGTCCGAAATTTACCACCAATCACTAAAACAACAGTTGGTCGTTCGTTAGGAGGAATAACATGGCTATGGACATTGACATTCTAATCGTGGACGACGATCCTAACGTCAGGAAGATTTTAACCGATATACTCACAAGAATTGGTTACACACATGCTGCTGTTGAAGATGGAAAATCTGCTCTAGCTTATATGTCCGAGAACAAACCGGCTATCGCCCTAGTTGATTTGCGCTTAGATGACATCGATGGTTTGGAATTAATCAAGAAGATAAAAGAACTTTCAAGCTCTACGGAATGCATCGTCATCACTGGTTTTGCATCCCAGGAGACTGCGATCGAGGCGATCAATCTGGGGGCATACAGCTACTTCCAAAAACCGTATGATATGGATCAATTATTAGTCACGATCCACCGGGCTGCCGAGAAACATGAAGCAGATAGAGCATTGGTTATTTCTGAAGATCGCTTTCGCAGTATCTTTGAGGGTGTCCAGGATGCCATTTTTGTAGAAAGTCAGAACGGTGAAATACTCGATGTTAACTCAAGGGCGTGCCAAATGTTTGGTTGGAGCCGTGAGGAATTTCTATCAAAAACGGTTGCTGATCTGGTTCCAGAAGGCGAACTTTCCATTATTGCTGCAGACATGAATGGTAAAGAGTTTCCAATTGGGCCAGTCGAAACGGTCAATATACGTGCCAACGGTGAGCAATTTCCGGCAGAGATCACTGCCAACCTGCAGCAGCTCGGTGTGGAAACAGTTCTGCTGACCGTCGTTCGAGATGTCAGCGAACGTTCTCAAGCACAGGACCAAATAAAGCGCCAACTCCAGCGTTTGTCTGCATTGCGCAAGATTGATGCTGCTATCACAGCTACCTTCGATATAAAGATTATATTGGATGTACTCTTGGGCCAGGTGATTACTCAATTGAAGGTTGATGCTGCAGATATATTGTTGTTCAATAAGCACACAAATTTCCTTGAGTTTATCGCTGGCAAGGGATTCCGAACATCAGCATTACGTAATACAAGCCTTTTAATTGGAGAGGGTTATGCTGGACGGGCTGCCCTGGAACGACAGATGAATTTCATTGCCGACATTTCCCTGGAGAAAAATGGTTTCGGTCAATCACCCCATATCAAGGATGAAAACTTTGTGAGCTACTTTGGCATTCCACTCATCGTAAAAGGAGAAGTCAAGGGAGTATTAGAGATATTTAAGCGAGTAAGAATTACGCCAGACGAAGAGTGGATTGAATTCATGGAAATGCTAGCCAGTCAGGCTGCTATAGCAATCGATAGTGCTGTGCTCTTTAACAACCTGCAAAGTTCTAATCTTGAACTGATCCTGGCTTACGATACCACACTGGAAGGCTGGTCACGCGCGCTTGAATTACGAGATCACGAAACGGCTGGTCACACAATACGCGTCACAGAGATGACTCTCAAACTAGCGAAGCAAATGGGTGTGAGCGAGTTGGAACTCCCTCATTTGCGCCGTGGTGTGATGATGCATGATATTGGGAAGATGGGTGTGCCGGACAACATTTTGCTTAAAACGGAACCATTAACAGACGAGGAATGGGAGATCATGAAGCAGCATCCAGTGAATGCTCACAAATTACTCTCACCTATTTCCTATCTACGCCCCGCGCTTGATATTCCCTACAGCCACCATGAGAAGTGGGACGGCAGCGGATATCCACAAGGATTGAAGGGAGAGCAGATTCCGTTAGCAGCTCGAATTTTTGCGATCGTTGACGTGTGGGACGCCCTTTCCTATGATCGACCTTATCGTGATGCCTGGCCCAAGAAAAAAATCCATCTGCACCTGAAAGAACAAGCTGGAGAGCACTTCGATCCGGCTGTCGTGGAAGCATTTTTTACTCTTATCCATGAAAATTAGGATCATAGGGCAGGAGGCAAGATTGGATAATTGATTGGAAAGGGGCACTTAGGTTTGAGATTAATCCTACCTCGTTTCATAATTCATATAATCATTACTTCCCTCATCCTGGTTTCTTGGTCATAGCAAATTAACACAACAATCGCGGTATCAACACCATTGAACATGCAAGCATTGTACACATCTATCAGATAGTCTGCTGCAGATCTAACATTAATATTTTCATCAGTAAACTCTGGTACTAGGCTATAAAATGAAAATCCCATCCCAACCTCAATTGAGAAATTCAGAGAGTTTTTCTACCTGGCTTTTCTGCTTAAATCGCAGCATAGCCGGGAATTGCTTCACTTCTTCTTTATGTGGTTCGGGATGGGTCCAATCAGGTGGACGGTAATGGACTCTAAAAATTTTAATTATTGCTAAAAGTCGCCAATCCGGATTAGTTAATTGATAGTTCTTAGATGCTGTTTGGGTGCAGTTGGGATGGAACTTGTGGAAACTATGGAAACTATGGACTGAATCTCCCCCATCGAGTGGATACAATGGACACAATAGACCCCTGTGTAAAGAAAAAACTCCTTTTCATCTGGTAGCTTATCATACTTCCGGATCAGTTTCTAAATGAGATGATCTGATAAGATATAGGGCAGATAGATTAATAACCTTATGAATTTATGATGACTACTAACAATGTCACCCGGCTTCTCGATAACAGGAATATCAACTACAAAACTTTCGAACTTCCCCGTCAAAAACTCGGCGCCGAAGGTACTGCTAAATTGCTCAAAGCGCCGCTGTCCATCATCTTTAAAAGCATTGTGATTGAGCGGGTAAACCCGGGAAAACCCATTCTTGCGGTTGTGCCGGGTGATAAAGAAGTAAATCTAAAAGCGCTGGCAAAAGTTGTGGGTGAGAAAAAAGTATCACCGGCCACCCAAAAGGATGCGGAAAGGCTGACAAAACTTCAAGCCGGCGGGATATCCCCACTTGCTCTTATCAACCACGGTTTTGAAATTGTTATTGACCATTCTGTCTTGAACCAGGAAACGATCCATATATCCGGTGGTGAACTCGGAGTAAATATCCGTCTTCGTTCACAAGACCTGGTGAACTTAACCCGGGCATCGGTGGCAAAAATCAGCCGGGAATAAGCCAAATCCCCTCTCCATTCTAGAATTCGATCATTCTATCCTTTAATTACAACCAGCGGTTTTAGCCGGGCAACCTTGGCGGCGATACCAGCGTTGATGACCGTATCGACCACCACGTCTACATCTTTATAGGCTGCAGGGGCTTCTTCAGCCAATCCAGCCATAGAGCCAGCCCTGATGACAATCCCATCATTTTCAAGCTGTTTCCGGAGATCCTCTCCCCAGATGGTTTTTTTAGCTTTTGTCCTGCTCATCACCCGCCCTGCACCATGGCAGCATGATCCCAGAGAGCGCTGCATGGCTTCTTTGGTCCCGCGCAGCACCCAGGATGAGGTTCCCATACTTCCCGGTACCAAAACTGGTTGACCGATTTTTTTATATTCTGATGGCAAATCGTCCGCGCCGGGACCAAATGCCCGGGTTGCACCTTTCCTGTGAACACAAACTTGTATTGATTTTCCCCCGATTTGATGGGTCTCAATTTTTCCTATGTTATGAGCAACATCATAAATCTGGTACAGTTGCCAATCTTTCACCTTACCAACCAGAACACTCTCAAATGCCTTCCGGGCATAATGACTGAGGACCTGGCGATTTGCGAAAGCATAATTGGCTGCGCAGCTCATGGCGGATAAATAGGCTTCCCCTTCCGGAGAATCCAGCGGAGCACAGACAAGGGACCGGTCCGGCAGCTTGATCCCATAACGGTGGACAGCTTGCTGCAAGGATTTTACATAATCCGAACAGACCTGGTGACCCAATCCCCTTGAGCCGCAGTGGATTTGCAGCGTTATGTCCCCTTCTCTCAAGCCCATAACCTGGGCGGCCTGGCGGTCATAAATTTCCGACACGAGATCAATTTCAATAAAGTGGTTGCCGGCACCTAATGAACCAACCTGGTTTCTTCCCCTTTTCAACGCCCGGGGGCTTAAATAACGAGGGTCTGCACCCCGAATGTGGCCGCTTTCTTCCGTTCTGCGTAAATCTTGATCAGATGCATATCCCTTTTTTTTCGCCCAGCGGGATCCCTCCCGGCAAACATCCTCCACCTCACTGGCACTCAACCGGAGATGCCCGCTCTTCCCAACACCGCTGGGACAAAATTGGCTCAGGGCAGTTGCCAGGTCATCCAGATATGGTTTTATTTCTTGATAGGATAATCTGCTGCCAAGCAATCGAACGCCGCAATTAATGTCATACCCAATTCCGCCTGGAGATATGACACCTTCGGGATATTTAGTGGCTGCTACACCACCAATAGGAAATCCATATCCCTGGTGCATATCAGGCATCACCATTACACTGCCAACCAGTCCGGGTAAAGCGCAGGCATTGACCGCCTGCTCCAGAGATTTGTCGCGGGTAACGTCCTTCAACAGCTTCTCGGAAGCAAATATTCGTACCGGAACCCGCATATCAGCCCGGAAGGATTGAGGGATTTCCCACTCATAGGAATTGATTCTATTCAGGTCATTAATGGAAACCATGCCGGACTACCTTTAAAAAGAGGTTCAGATATCAAAAACGATATTCACCTCATAACCATCCGCAGTGGTTTTAATATTCAGATTATGATAAGTGACAGCTTTAATATCTCTCTGATAGGACTTGATCTGGGCACCCTTCAACTCTGCCTTGAGAGTATATTCGCTGGTGATAGAGAGTTTTTGAATCTCATACACCATATAATCTTCAGTAAGCCTGTACAGCAGTTCTTCCAGGAACAGGATTAACAACCCTTCAAAATCCATAGCCTCGATGGAAATGTTTTGCTGTACGGATGATATTCCCTCCTCTAACTCTTCAACACCGGAAAGCTGGATCATTCCGGCTGCAGCCTGCCGGAAAAGGGAAACCAAATCCTTGCCCCAGGCCCGTATTTCCAGATCCGCAGTATGTGCTATCTCTTCATACCCTGCTGTTGTATGTTTGATCATTACCTTCAGTATACCGAATTCTTCCGGATTTTTCAGCAATCTCACCCGAAATCCATCCCAGGGTGCATGCTAAGAGGGACACTGTGGTGCCCGAAAAGAATGATGAATGTCAATCTTGTTGAAAGTTTTTAATTCTTCTATAATTTGAATGATCCTTGATCAGTTGAATAATTCAAACTCCGTTTTATTGATGGAGATAATTTAAAAGGATAAAATATGACAAACCCTGCTCTTTTTGCCGTCATCGGCGGTTCCGGTCTTTATAAAATTCCCGGATTTACCCAGGTTACTGAACACTACCTGGATACACCTTTTGGAAAACCCAGTGGGCCCATCATCCAGGGAGAAATCCATGGACAGCAGGTTTTATTCCTTGCCCGCCATGGTATGGGGCATCCTATTAATCCCACCCAGGTGAATTACCGGGCAAATATTTACGCAATAAAAAAATTGGGCGTAAACCGGGTGATCAGTGTAAACGCTTGTGGGTCTCTGCGGGAAGATTATAAACCGGGAGATCTGGTCATCCCTGATCAGATATTCGATCTTACCAAATACAGGAAGAATACATTTTTTGAGGATGGTTTGGCAGCTCATGTCGGAACAGCCGATCCTTTTTGCCCGGATCTTTCGGCTCATCTTTACCAGGCATTAAAAAACAGTGGAGCAAAAGTCCATGATCAGGGATCTTTCCTGATCATCGAAGGTCCCCGATTTTCCACCCGGGCTGAATCTAATACCTTCCGATCCTGGGGGATGTCCATTATTGGCATGACCAGTGCGCCGGAAGCCTTTCTGGCCAGGGAAGCTGAACTCTGTTATGCATCGATTGCCCACATCACGGACTATGATGTCTGGCATTCAAGCGAAGAAGCTGTCTCAGTAGAAATGGTGTTAAAAATCATCGCCCAGAATACTTCCTTTGTTCAGGGGGCGATCGCTGAACTGGCTGAGAATCCCCCGCCAGAAGACCGTTCCTGCGGATGCTTGTCTGCGCTGGACGGTGCCATCATCACCAACCCTGACCTTATCCCCGCAAAAACCCGGGCAAAACTCAGCCTGCTGGTTTCAAAATACCTGGAGGAATAATCATCATGAAAGAAATAACCATTCCAATCTCACCCGATACCATCAAGGATTTGCATACCGGGGACACTGTCGCCCTCACCGGCGTCCTGGCAACCGGAAGAGATACGGTCCACAAATGGATGATTGATACCTTTATTCGAAAAACCAGGGAACCGGAAGGTGATGACCTGAAAGTATATGAAGCCATCAAACCTATGTTTAAAGAAAGCTTGATTTACCACTGCGGCCCGGTAGTATCAGGATTAGATACCGGTGAGTATAAATTTGTCGCTGCCGGACCCACCACCAGCATCCGGGAAGAGCCTTATCAAAGTGAAGTACTGCATCATTTCGACATGCGGGGAGTAATCGGCAAAGGCGGCATGGGCGCAAATACTTTAAAAGCCTGCCAGGACGTCCCGGCAGTCTATTTTCACGCCATCGGAGGAGCTGCCACCCTGATAGCCCAATCTGTGGAAAAGGTTATTGGTGTCTATAAATTGTCCTTTGGGGTCCCGGAAGCCATCTGGGTGCTGAAAGTAAAGGGATTCCCGGTGGTGGTCACCATGGATGCCCACGGAGCAAGTATTCACGATGAGGTGGAAGAGGAGTCGAGGCGTAAGTTGGAGAGGCTCCTGGGAGAGTAGTCAGTTTTCAGTAATCAGTAGTTGATGAGTAGTAAGTAGTTTAAATTTAATCGTTAAAGGCATCCTGAGTACACTCAGCAGACTCCGAGTCCATACGAAGTGGAAGTCGAAGGGGGATCGAAGGGTGTCTTTCCATTTAACAAAGCAGTCCAGAGATTATGCAAATAATAAATCAGTTTTCACTGTCATCGCGAGGAAGCCGGAGGCTGTCGAAGCGATCTCCCGTAGTAAGAGGAGACCGCTTCCAGTGAGCCTAGAGACTGAAGCCTCAGGATCACCCGGCGAATGAATTAGCGGGCTAGGTAACCTAAGTCTCTCCGGAGAGGGACTTCTTCTCCATTTGTCATCCTGAGCCCCTGCGAAGGATCCATGATGAGATCATAATTCAATGCCAGCTCAAAACCCAAGCTCAAATTTATTGGTCTTGTCTCTGCTCTTGATGAATCCCTCGCTCTGCTCCCTTTGTCAGGTTCAGGGCACAGCGAGAAACGGAATGGTAGTCGAAGTGTTCGCTCGCGATGACAGCGGATGAGCAATTTCTAACAGTTTACAAAAATGAGATGTGGTCCTTTTACCACATCTCTTTTTGTTCCTAAGTGGTATAACTTGACCAGTTATGGAATGGATTAAACGATTAAAACCGGGGGTTCATAAATATTGGCTGCAGCTGATTTCAGGGATAGTGTGGACCGGGGTTGGCTTTTTCCTGCTATCCCTGGCTGTGGGATGGATCTTTACGCCCGCAGAATCCGCCTCCTGGAAATATTGGGTACCTGGTTGTTTGCTTGCCCTGGCCATTTATCAATTTGGTTTTTCAAAACTCGCGGTTAAGAACGGCAACAGAATTGAAACCATCCCTGATGAGAGACCATGCATCTTTGCCTTCCAGGAGTGGAAAAACTACCTGATCATCATATTTATGATTGGCCTGGGAATCTCTTTGAGAAAATTCACCCCCATCCCTAAACCTCTGCTGGGAATTTTATACCTTGGAATCGGCGGTGGAATCGGTTTATCCAGCTCAGTTTATTATATTTACCTCTGGGAAAAATATAGAAAAAAATAACTACAATCCGTAACTAAATCCCCATTTTTACAAAAGTAAGTGATGATGTCCAAAGATCAAGGAAAACTTCTAAAGAGAGCCCGCACATTTGACCAGAAAGCCCTGGGGGAAATCTATGACCTGTACAGTGACGCCTTGTATGCTTATGCCTTTAAACACGTCGGCAGTACACAACTCGCAGAAGACCTGGTTGCCGAGGTATTTCAACGATTTTTAAAGGCGTTAAAAAGCGGGGGAGGGCCGACAGATCACCTGCAGGCTTATTTGTACCGCATCACCCACAACCTGATCACCGATACCTTTCGCAGAGAACCACCCCCGCCGCTGGAACTCCAGGAAGACCGTTTAGGGGAGGAAGACCAGGAACCCGCCGGGATAATATCTGAAAGGCAGGAAGCGGATCTCGTTCGCCGTGCCTTACGCTTAATATACCCGGAGCAGCGCCAGGTTATTGTGCTTAGATTCCTGGAAGGTTGGAGCACACAGGAAATCGCCCGGGTTATGGAAAAATCTATTGGCGCCGTGAAAGCACAGCAGCACCGCGGATTGGCTGCTCTGCAGCGGATTCTCAGTGATAATCAAGAACAAGAATAATGTCCTGGGGCATTCCCCAGTCTCAATATCTCAAAGTAACCCAGTCTCAAAGTCACCCAGTCTCCAAGTCCTAATCCTATCTATAAAAAAACACGACCAAATAAAATGGGGTTTCGCCAGAAACAAGGATTCTATGAACTACCCGTATCCTTTTGTTATTATTGGCGTCATATTGAGTATAGGGAATTATTAGGCTTGAAATTATTTAAATTAAGGATTGATCATGAATAATAACGAAATTAACCCCAAGTTGAAAAAACAGCTGGAAAGCCTGGGTGAAGTCCCTGCCAGAGATCTTCGAAATAGCCATATCGGAAGAGAGAAATTCCTTTCCCAGGCGAAAAACATTCAACCGCACCGAACCCCTGCCCGCGCCTCCAAATCAAGAGTTGGGGCACCGTCCAGAAAATCCTGGCTGCCCAGGCTGGCGGTCATTCTCGCGGTAGTCCTGTTTGCCTTATCCAGCATCGGAGGAACCGTCTACGCCGCGCAGGGAAGCCTGCCAGACGATCTGCTTTACCCGGTGAAAATCCTCGTAGAGGATATCCAGGTTGGATTGGAAACTGACCCGGAAGACCGCCTTGACCTTTATGCTTCCTTTGCCAGCCGCCGGTTGCAGGAAATCCAAGCCCAGATCGCTGCCGGTGAAGAGGTTTCTGAAAAAGCTTTGGCATTGCTTGATAAACACACCCAGAAAATGCTCGAGCAGGCGGCAGAGCTGGACGATAGGGGCTTTAATAATGCCCTCCTTCAGATCGAGGAAAACCTACAAAAACAGAACCAGATGATGGCAGAAATGGGGAAAGAACACCCTCAGGGCGGTGCTCCTGGGCTGCTGAAAGTCCAGGAAAAAATTCTCGAGCGCCTCGAGCTGGTTGAAAACGGCAAAAAGGAACCTCAGGGTTTCAAGGATAAGGTCAAGGAACAAAAAGAGAAATCAGATAATCCCGGCCAGGGAAAAAAGGAAGACAACGGCAGCTCCAACAAACCGGAAACACCCCCCGGCCAGGAGAATAATAATGGGAAGGGCCAGGGAAATGAAAATGATGGCTCAGGAGGCTCAGACTGAGGAATTCATCAAATAATCTATAAAATCAGCATCTATTTAAGTTAAGAATATTCTAGTCAAGGAGATACCATGTATAATAATTCAAAAACTACCCTTCGTTTTCTACTCACCGCGGTAATTCTATTCACCAGCCTGGCAGGTACCAGCATCGTTTATGCTCAAGGCGGGGGTACAACCCCAGTGCCCCCAACCCCAGTGCCCCCAACCCCAGTCCCAGACCCTCTGGAAATCACCTCGGTTGTTCCCGTTACAACCTGCGGCGAGGGGGACCACGAGGTCCAATTTACAATCGAATGGACAGGTGTCTCTGCGTCATACGAATACGTTATGAATTTTGGCGATGGTTATGTCACCGATAGTATTGTGATTGATGAATCAAGCCTGTCTGGCCTAACTATCATCCATACCTATCCCGACCAGGGAGATTATGAATGGACAATCTGGGTCGGTGAAACTGTTCCGGGCGTCCTCGCGGACACCATGACCGGACTTCTCACCCTGGAAGGTCCTGAAGTGGTTCTTTCCAGCGACATTTTCCCTCCCCTCTTTGTCCTGGGAGATGCTGGCACGGTAGTTTTCGAAACCACGGTAACAGGCGGCACCGAGCCCTACGTTTATGAATGGGACCTGGATGGAGATGGCAACTTTGATGTTGGTGAAACTGGTGCGACCTTTGACTATACCGCGGTTGGTAAAGTCTATCCCAAGGTGCTGGTCACTGATGGGTGCGGTTTCACTAGTTCAGATACCATGCCTGTAGTCGTGGCGAATCCAGAAGCCGCCTGCCACCCCATGGCCCAGAAAATAGCCGATGGTGTCAACACTATCTTCCCTGATCTATCCGAGGATCTCTACACCTGCGAGGATATCTACAAGATATTTGACAACGAATCCGAAGAAAACAATCTTGGTTTTGGTTTGATGTGGAAAGCCTATCATCTGGCTGAAAGCATGGAAATCCTTAGCTGGGAAGATATTATGGACTGGAAACTCAACCAAAGCGGCTGGGGAGTGCTTTTGCAGCTGGATCGTTTTGCAGATCTGCTGGCAGACCATGACCTGGTAGAGCTGATGGGCCTGGTAATGAGTGAAGAGTACACCCTGGGTGATGTTCGGGTCGCAGTCCGCTCAACTACTCGTTACGAAGCTGACTTTGGAGACGCTTTGGCCAGGATCGCCGAGGGTGCCAACCCTGGTGAACTGGGGCAATTCTATAAACTGGCCAATGAACTGGGAGCTGATCCGACCGAGTTGGACTTTTACCTCACCCCGGACGGTCTGACCCTCTCCGAGCTCAAACATGCCGCCCGCTTCGCTGACCGCATGGGAGTCCCTTCTTGGAAAGAAATCGCTGATGCCCGCAATTCTGCAGACAGCTGGAGCTGGGGAGATCTCAAACAAGCCTACAGCCTGGCTACAGACGAGGTAAGTGTTACTCAGATCCTGATCATGGGCATCCAGGAGTACAAAGAATCCCTCCGTGTTGATGCCAAAGAAGAACGGGAAGAAATACAGGCCACCCAGCAGGAAGAAAAGAACCAGCAAACTGCTGCAAGGCTGGACGAGCAGTACCCAGATTTAAAAGGTGAAGCGATGACACTGTTCACCAACGGCGATTGTGAAGGCAATTGGGCTTGTGTCCGAAAAGCCTTAAGAAAGCAGGTACAAACCCTATCGGCAGGATACACTGACAAGGATTATCAGATTGCCCTGCAGTTAGAGGCCAAATATAGCTTGGATGATGGAGTAGTCCTGACTCACCACACAACTGCTTGCGAAGAGGACTGGACCTGCACCCGGGCTCATTTCCGGGAGCTGTATATGGAAGAAAAGGGAAAAGGTAAACCTGATAAACCCCCCGGCAAACCCGAATAGCAAATCTAGTTTCAGTACCAAAAAAGACCAGATGAGAGAATCTCACCTGGTCTTTTTATTTAACAAGGTAACTCCTAAGCATTTAACACAATGGAGGATAAAAAAACCAGTGCTGATAAGGATCAAAGAGAGAGATGTAGGCACGCTCAAAATCCCTTGGGGGTTGGGCCACGAAGGTGAATTCGGTTTGGAGAACAGCGGCTGCCAATATGGAATCGATCACGGGCAGAGGATAACCTGTATTTCCTGGTCATCTAATCCCCTTTGAGACGGCACTCAAAAGCGTTATGCTATACTCCAATTATATAGCAGCATCGGAAAGGACCCTGCTCAGAGCAGGTTAATCATTGATGGTGTTATCTTTCAAATGAAACATAACGTACTAATTGATTAATTTGCGTTTGAAACATAATTAACCGTTATGAAGAAACGATAAAATATGAATAGCATATTAATTTTCTCTAATCCTAGGAGGATCACTTGTCATCTAGTACACATCTTGAATTTTTCCTAAATAAGCTATCCGATGATCTTGATACTTTAGCTTCTGATTACCCCGAGCTGGAATCACCAGCTAAGGCATTTGGTCCATGGAGTTTAATGCTTTTAGAAGACATACCACTTGAGGATGCAATAAATAGTTTCGTAGATGGAGGTGGTGATAAAGGTATAGATCTTATCTATGTACCTGATAATCCTGGAACTCTGACAATTCTACAAACTAAAAAGTATCAAAATACAGAAAAAAATTTATCTAAAAACGACATTGTTTTGGGATTAAATGGTATTAGATGGTTACTTCATGGAAATATTGATGATAAGACAGTTAATCCAGCATTTCGGGCAAAAGCAAATGAATTCAGAGCTGCATTAACAACGAGTTTTCCCACAGTTGAGGTTTATTTTATTACCACAGGTCAGCAGCCAGCAGATAATGGAATCGCTGAGATTGAACTTTTCCTTGAAGAGGTTAATTCACCATCGGAAAAAGTATTCTCTGTTTCTGTTATTGATGTTAATGAGCTTCTCTCAAGGTTTCGAAAATCCCTCCAGGACACTTCTCCAAATGAAATCACTCTCGAATTAAGTAAACCAGGACATTTTGAACATGATACTGGTGATCTAAGAGCAATTGTTGGTTCTGTCTCTGGGAAGACAGTCGCGGAGTTGTTTGAAAAATTTGGTAATGCTATATTTGAGGCGAATGTCCGTAATTTTCTTGGAAATGTAAGAATAAACAGGCAAATAGAAGAAACCGCAAAAAATCCAGAGCAGGCTTTTCGATTCTGGTTCTATAACAATGGTATAAGCATGATATGTTCCCAGTTATCGTTCAGAAGCCAAACCGATACATCAAAAGTTCGTCTTGAAAATGCCCAAATTGTGAATGGTTGCCAAACAGTTCACAGTTTATGGCATGCATTTAAGTCTGGAGAATTGCAGAACGACGTGGAAGTACTAATCAGAATAGTTGAAGAATCTGATTCTGAATTTGTACGGTTAGCAACAAGATACAATAACAATCAAAATGCCGTTCAGCAAGCCGATTTAGTTGGAAGAGATCCTCATCAGATAAGACTTCAAGGTGAATTGGAGAGAGATGGTTATTATTATGAAACTCGCCGAGGCGACTGGAAACAATATTATTCTGATAGAGATGAAAAAATATCTAAGTTTGGCGATAATTACACATTAAAGGTGATTACCCTCAAAGAAGCTTCAAAAGCGTGTGCTGCTTTTTATCTTCTACAACCTGTAATTGCAAAGAATAAAACAGTAGCGTTGACTACACCGATCGAAGAAGGTGGTCTCTATGAGGATGTTTTTGGGGCAACCATTTCGTCTGCCAGGATAATCGGGGCAGTAAATCTTTTAAGAAAAATAACAGCAAAAAGGAAAGATATTCTCAAAACTGGAAGACCGCCAAGTTTATCAATATATGAGGATTGGCTTCCACACGCAGATTTTCACATACTTGCGCTTATCTCTCGTCAATATTTCGATCCCGTCAATATCGACACAAATTCAGAAATAGAAGCATTTTTCTTTGAGATTGGAAATAGATTTGATTATCAATTTTCAAGAATTGTGAAGAGGATAGGTCAATATCTTCTAGCCCGGAAAAAGGAACCCGGATATAGTCATCCTAGATATTTCAAAACTGAGCAAAGCTGGCATGAGATTCAGTCAATTATTGGTCGTAGAAGTCCGATAAAAATCACTGATTAATACCCGTTTCATCATAACCCCCGCTCCAGCGGACGCTGGGGTTCGCGCCGCTGAGCTCATCCGTTAGGCGTAATCACAATATGCGAAATCCTGGTGTTTGGAATATAAATATTTACTATGGCAGGTAACACGATGAATAGAAAGGAAAAGATTTCCCCGAGTGGCATTATTACGATTGGGTTCCTGCTTTCTCTCGCAGCAGCCAATGCTGTTTGGTTAATCGCAAGTTGGCATGGTGGTGCTTTGATAGCCCTGGCATTCTATTCAGCAATATCTTTCCTTTGCCTCAGAAGGTAACATTTCCAAGCAGGTGTAATCGCGGGAATTATTGGGTTTGGAATTCATGTATATGAGTTGTTCGTACTGGGCACGAGTGAACTGGCAATGATTGATCAGGTCTTCTTCTACACGAATCTCATTCTTCCTATACCTCTCATATTCACAAGTTATTTGACATCCCTCAAGGGGTCTGATGGACATATAGAGCAAATCAACTTTTAAACCGAGAGCTTACGGGTAAACGTCATGTACTGGATCAAAGAAAGGAGGATAAGCTATGACAAATATTAATGACAAGGGTGACCGTGCAACGAAATTAATACGCCGTATTGCACGTATTTGGTCCTTGCCGATCATTGTTTACTCTCTGATAATGCTTTCCGGCTATGCCTGGAACTGGGTGACAATCGGAAAAGCAGACCCGTATGCGGTGGAGGGCTATCCCCTCATAGAAGCACTGCCCCCAATCTTGATGTTTCTGGGTGTTCTTGGATTAGGCATCGCCTGGCGCTGGGAAAAATTAGGGGGAGCGATTAACCTTATTTTTCAGTTAGCAGTGATTTTGTTGCTTCTAATTACAAGACCGCTCACTCATGATTTCTATCGCTCAGCGATCCCTTATCTTATGGCAATGGTGATTGCCATTCCTGGAATACTGTTCTTGATCTGCTGGCGGCGATCGAGAAAGATGCCAACTTTTAAGAACAGTGCATAATCCCCGCTCCCCTTCGATACGACCTTCGGTCGCAGGACAGGGCACCTGACCGCCTCAAACAGACGGAGGACAGAAGACCGGAAAAGTTTAGTGAACTCATCCATTTGGGATCAATTATATATTGACCTCCAGGGTTGTACCTGCTATATTAACCAACATTGTTGGTGATATAACCAATAATGTTAGTGATACGACCAAAAGGGTTGGTGTTTATATGCTTGAGCCAATTGTTGGATCAAAGAGCAGTGAACAAGTTTTTATTTTCCTTATAGCTCGACAGGAAGGATACGCAACTGAGATCGCAAATTATTTCGATGCTGACCTCTATGCAATTCAGAAGCAACTCGTAAGACTGGAAGATTCCAATGTTTTCCTAAGTAGAAAGGTTGGACGCACCCGGGTTTATCAATTCAATCCCCGGTACCCCTTCTTGATGGAGCTCAAGAGTTTGTTGGAAAAGGTGCTTAGTTACTATCCGGATAAAATCCAAGAGGATTTATTATTGAATCGTCACCGACCCAGAAGGAGGGATAAGCCGCTTTATAGCCAATCAGCAATATGACCCAGGGAGAACTTGCAGCTTGTATTGACACTCCCGATACCATTTTCACCATCAACTATCGCTGAAAAATGTCATCCAAGTCAATTTATCCAATACTTGGGCGCAGATACCCACAATGCATAACCCCTGCTGCCCTTCGGCAAGCTCTTCTGATAGCTGTGCAAAAAAATAGTCAGATATAATGAACTTACCAATATATTAGTGGGCACACTAAAATGGTAGAAAAAAGAATAACAATGGAGGTAGATGTGTAAAATATTGTGCAACTTAAAGGGGAACATATTTTTAGTAAAAAATTATTAAAGTAATAAAAAGGAGTATTTGAGATGGATATATTAATAATAGTATTTTTTGTTGCAGCAATTCTCTTTTTAGGAGTTAAGATAGTTAGACCCGTAGAATCAGGTATTGTAGAATTTCTTGGAAAGTATTCAAGAACTGCGAGTACGGGTTTTAACTGGATTGTTCCCGGGTTGTTTAAAATATATCGAGTTAACATAACAGAACAACGAGTAGACATTGATCCTCAATCGATTATCACCAAAGATAAATTAAATGCTATAGTTGACGGAGTTGTTTATTATAAGGTGATAGATGCCCAAAAATCTATCTATAACGTAAATAACTTTGCGTTATCTGTGCCGTCTCTAGCTAAAACAACATTAAGAGCAGTGATTGGAAAAATGACCCTGACAGAGGCTAACGAAAACAGAGATAAAATTAATGAAAATGTGGAGAAAATATTATCCAAAGGAGTGTCCAAATGGGGAATTGAGGTCGTAAGAGTTGAGCTGCAGCGTATCGAACCTCCGTCAGATGTTCAAGATGCGATGAATCAGGTTGTAAAAGCAGAAAATGAAAAAATAGCAGCGCTTGATTTAGCAACCGCAATCGAAACTCAAGCAGACGGAGAAAGGCGAGCAGAAATCAAAAAAGCGGAAGGCATTGCTGCTGCGATCCGCTTAAAAGCAGATGCAGATGGGGACGCAATCAAGATCGTAAACGAAGCAGCTGAAAAATACTTTGTAGGGAATGCGCAGCTGCTTAAAAGGCTAGAAACTGTAAGTGAAGCTTTGAGAGATAATGCCAAGATAATTGTTCCCTCAGGTAGTGATTTGGTTAATGTCATTAGCGATTTAGCAGGCACTACAGTTCCATTAGTCAAGAAATAAAAGAAACACTTAACAAATCGCTAAACACCGGAATTTCACGCGCAACATGTTCCTTGTTATGCGTAAAATTCCGGTTTGCTCGGACGATAGGTTGCAGAAGCTGAAGGCAAACCGGATACGAAACTGGTATTTGCCACTGAAGAATGTGTTACACCCCCTGGAATGCGCAGACTTAGAGAAATGGCTTGGCTCACTCTTAAGAGCATGAAGAACCAAATTCAAACATTCAAAGCAATCTGTTTTAAGTTCTTAGGAGGAATTTATGAAAGTAGATTTTGCAGACACTCTTGAAAGAATAATTCAGCTGGAAAAGGAATTGGAGCAGGAAATCAAGAAAAAGAATCGTGAGATCATCAGTAGTTATCAAAAACAGAAAATACGCTTTGAACAAAGCATCCGCAAGCAACAAGAAAAATACAGGGTGCATCTACTGAAATATGTCTTTAGTGCTCGGCTGCGAAGTTTCATTGTTGCACCTATCATATATTTTATGGTGATCCCTTTTTCTATTTTTGACGCGTGCATTTTTATCTACCAACAAATAACTTTTCGAGTCTACGGTATTCCCATCGTTAAACGCAAAGACTATTTTATAATAGACCGCCATCATTTAGGTTATTTAAATTTATTAGAGAAGTTCAATTGCGTATACTGTGGATATGGCAACGGTGTGGTTGCCTACGGAAAAGAAATTATTGCCCGCACTGAGCAATACTGGTGCCCCATTAAACATGCCACGCGCGTCAAAGACCCGCATACAAGATATTACAACTTTTTTGAATATGGCGATGCTGAAGGCTACCGAAATAATTTAGCTGCCGTCATTCGAAAATATGATGATGAAAACAACTAAAGAGAGAAACGAAAAATAACAATATGAATGAAAAGCTAGAGAGTCATAAAATTGATATCTAAAAAGGAAGATAGTATATTTTTTGATAGGAAAATAAGGCTTTTAAGAAAGGTGCTGCCTCCTAATATCCGCTGCCCTTCGATAAATCTATTCTGAATGAAATCGAAGGACTCAGGACGGAGCACCTGACCCTTCGACAACCCTATCCTGCCTGCACTGCCTGCACTGAGCCTGTCGAAGGGAGTGGAGCGCAGCAGAATCGAAGGACTCAGAGCAAGTGAACTCTCCCGTTAGACGCATAATGCAGCAAATGGAGAAGCAAGTAAAATGAAAACCATTGAAGTAAAAAGTCGGGCGGATTGGAGGGCGTGGCTCGCAGCCAATTTTGATAAAGAGATAGAAGTATGGCACGTCTACTATAAGAAAAAGACGGGAAAGACTAACGTTGAATATGGCGCTTTGGTAGAAGAAGCTTTATGTTTTGGGTGGATTGATAGTATTATCAAGAAATTGGATGACGCAAAATATACCAGGAAGTTCACACCTAGAAATGTGAACAGCCAGTGGTCACTCTCAAACAAAAAGCGTGTTGCACATCTGATTAAAATGGGGTCGATGACGGAACATGGCTTGCAGAAGGTGAATGCTGCCAAGCCAGCAGGTAATTGGGATAATCCAGCACAAAAACCAGAGTTGACATTTGAGATGTCAGAAGAGTTTGAAGAGGCGCTGAAAAAGGACAAGAAAGCAGAAGAAACATTTAGTAAATTGTCACTGACCTTCTAGAAACAGTATCTTCGGTGGATAGAAGTAGCAAAGCGTCCCGGGACAAGAGAGAAAAGAATCAGAGAATCGATTCAATTGTTGACAGAAGGGAAAAAACTAGGACTAAAGTAAAGCAGGCATAAATCTTGCCTTATCCAAAAGAAAGATAGCGCCTGGCCACTTGCTGGAGCGGACGAAGTCTCTGCCTGAGAATAAACTATATTCAAGATGAGGTTTTCCCATGAGTAACTCCTTCAGACGTGTCTTAATCAGCTTGTTCCTTCCGATTGTTTTCTTGATAGGTTTTCCTCTTGCCGCGTTTCTATTTAACGATACCCAAAATATTGTTTGGTTTCAAACAGGACCACAAGACCAGATCGCTACAATTTTCGGTATTTTTCTAATTGTCTCTGGCCTGGGACTGCTGCTGGCGACCATTCCATTTTTCCTCCAGGGGAGTGAAGGCACAAATATGCCCTGGGATCCAGCGCCAAAGTTGATCGTTAAAGGAATTTACCGCTATGTTCGAAATCCTATGCATATCGGTGTGTTTTCTTTTATGATCGGGGAGGGATTGATCTTACGCTCAATCTCAATTCTGGGTTTCGTAACCTTCGCTGTTGTCTTGCATTTATTTTATATCCCCTTCTCCGAGGAGCGGGGGCTGGAAGAGCGGTTTGGAGAAGAATATCTCATTTATAAACAAAACGTTCCGCGCTGGATTCCGAGATTGACTCCCTGGAATCCTGGTGACAGGTAGGCTAACCGGCACAGACACTACTCCCGCCCCGCCGTAATCCGCCTGGTTATGAACAGAGAACACCAGAGTCTTTTAACTATCTCCAAGACAGAGGATGTAATTAGATAAACAAAGAGATGTTGGGTGTAGCTCTAACGAATAATACGTAATTGATAAAAAGAAGAGAAACTCAAATGCCGGAATCCAAGTTAAAAAGCAGGACTAGAATTATCGGGCTAAATTTACTCTTATTCGCTTTTTTATTTGGTTTAGTCTCATAAAATAAAGAAGTATTAAGACCAGGCTCAATCCATTCAGAGTTCGCTAGAACTATAACGGGTTGTTTTCCGAATTTCATAGCTGCCTATCTAATCAGTCTGGCATTTGTAAATGCAGTCTTGATCAGGCAGCCCAAATATAGCCGCTTAATAGTAATTCTCAGTTCTACAGTAATTTTAATAATATTGACATTTGAAGAGCTCAACCCGCTGTGGGGAGCCAGCACACATTCTGATCCCTGGGATATTGCTGCCAGCGGAATCGGATCATTGCTGGCAATTTTAACTTTTGAGCTTATTACTATGATTCGGACCAAATAAAAAAAGCCCCTGTGGGGCTTTTTTTTGTTAATCTTGTTCTTCTTGGAGGGTTGAATATTCTTGTTGAGTTTTTCTCCAGCGTTGAATTAAACTCAGGATATATCCTGAGATCATCACCCCAACCACCAGGTAACCAGCAATCATGTAATTTACAGTATCAGGTACAAAAAATCTGGTCAGCATGGTTCACTCTTCCTTTGAATAAGATGATATCCGCAGTACTTCAACCTCAGCTCGTAATTTCCCCAATCGAATCCGGTGCCAGAGCAAATCAGCAAAAAAGACCGAAAAAGCCGCCAGGCTGAAAAAAAAGGCTAATTTCATCGGTGAATCCATGTTGAATCCTCCCTGGCTGGCAGCTTCGGCGGTGCCAATCACCACCGGGTGAATGGTCCGTAAAAGCCGGATGGAAAGAAACGTCAGCGGCACACTGAAAAATCCAAAGATAGCATAGACCGCTGAAAAACGGGCCCGCCGTTCCGGATCATCCACTCCTTGCCTCAGGAGCATGTAAGCCGCGTAGATCAATTCCACAATTACTGCAGTTGTTAACCGGGGGTCCCAGGTCCACCAGGTATTCCAGATTGGTCTGGCCCAAATAGATCCCATTATAATTGCTGTCAGGAAAAATATAAGGCTGATTTCCACCGCGGCGTACCCTGTGATATCCCACAGCAGATTTCCTTTGCGCAGATAAACAACCCCGGCTATCGCGGCTACCAGGAATCCCAGCATGCCTACCCAGGCAGTTGCTACATGAAAATAAAATACTTTCTGCACCAGACCCATCATCACTTCTACCGGGGCATAAAAGAATACCAGACCAGCAGCTATCAGGATCATCAATCCAGACAAACCATCCAGAATGGAAAGGAAACGGGGTTTTTTAGTCATATTTCATTCCTCCACTACAAAATCAAATACCATAAATGCAATCGCGGTAAATATTAAATCATAAACAATCAGCAAATTCAGCCAGGGGGAAATTTCCGCCATCGGAATCATTAACAAAAATCCCTGACTGGCCTTCACAGCCGAAATAATTACTGGCAGTGTCAGCGGGAAAAGCAGGATTGGCAGCAGGATATCACGCGTTCTGACTTGAACTACCATTGTCGCCAGCAGCGTACCAACAGCAACATATCCAATGGAACCCAATAATACCACTAACAAAAATCCGGGCTGAAAGACCGGCACCTGGTACAGGAAACTGTACACTGGTAAGACAATTATTTCTACCAGCAGCATGAAGATTAAATTGACAATTGCCTTCCCAAAATAAATCACGCTGCGGTCAACTGGGGCCAGCAGCAAGCCGTCCAGGCAGCCGCGGTCTTTTTCAACAGCCAGGGACCGGTTAAGCCCAATTGTCCCCGCGAAAATAAAAGTTGCCCACAGCACACCTGCAGAGAGGGATTCCTGAGCCTGAATATCGAGCTCAAGGGCAAAGTTAAAGATCAGGATCACCAGCAGGGCAAACACCAGCATAGCGGATAGGTTCTCACGAGTCCTCCATTCCGCTGTGAGATCTTTCCAGATCAATGCCCGGACCGCGTTCAGGTAGGATTTCATGCCAATCCCCCACCACCCTGCAAAGCCTCACGGTAAAAAGTTACAAAATCAGCCGGCTTAAGATCTCCTGTTGAGGTAGAAGCTTTAATCTTTCCTTTGGACAGGATATCCAACCGTGATGCCAGTTCAGCAGCCCGGACCAAATCATGAGAGGTCATCACCACTGTCCGTCCCTCAAGTGCAATCTCCCGCAGCACACTATCTAAAATTTCACCTGCTTCCTGGTCTAAACCGGTGTGAGGTTCATCCAATAACAATATCTGGGGGTTGTGCAAAATTGACCGGCCGATTGCCAAACGCTGCTGCATCCCCCGAGAAAAAACCCGCACTAGATCTGATTTGCGGCTGGAGAGACCCACCAGGTCAAGCACCTCCCCTATTCGGGGTCGATCTACACCATATAACCTGGCGAAAAAAGATAAATTTTCTTCCGCAGTGAGATCACCGTACAGCAGCGGTTGATGAGAAACCACACCCAATAGAGCCCGCACATGTACCGCACCTTCCGGCAATCGGTAAGACGCTACCTGGACCAATCCGGATGTTGGTTTGGAAAGCGACGACAGAATCCTTAATAAGGTGGTCTTTCCGGCGCCGTTGGGACCCAATAAAGCCACAAATTCCCCGGAGCGGACTTCAAAATCAAGCTCACGTAATACTGTTATTGGACCAAATCGCTTAACTAGTTTTTTTACTTGGATCATGAAGTTAGTTGTCATCCTGAACCAGATCGCTTAATTTTTTCTTCAACTCTTGTCTTTTTTTCAGGAAGGATTTTTCGGTGATTTCTCCCGAATCGAATAAATCCTCCAGCGCGATAATTTTATCAAGGATCTGATCCCGATCTTCTCCTAAATCCATTTGATCCCATTCTAACTCACTCATTCTCCGATTTCTGAAGAAGAGCCAGATGCCTGCCAGGAACATCACCACACCAAGGATTGCCAATCCAATTAAGTATCCTTGGGACTGGGTCTGTGCCGACGAGGAATCTTCTTGAATTAGGGCAGATTCTGGTTTCCCGGATAGCCGGAACTGCAGTTCCTCCCCTCGCTCAAGTGATTCACCGGCATACACCTGGACAGTGCCGCTGGGAATAGACTGGACACCAAGATACTCAAGGTAAGACTCGTTCGCTTTGACCTGACTATCTGGGGTCATTATCACAACTGCCCCAACGGGATAATTAGTGGATTGAATAAAATCAAGTTCATTTCTTTGATAAGGCAGGGTGTAATTCACCACCACCTGATAAATACCAATGCCGGGGGGAATGCTTACTGTGTCGCCAAAACCATCCTGGGTTTCGAGATATCTCTGACCCAGGACACCGTCATTAAAACCAATAGCTGATGCCTCTTCAGGGAGTGGGAACATCACAGTCGCTTGACCTGGTTCCTTAGCAACCACGGTCACATTTCCCACATTGGAAAAAATGTATATTTCTGTGATTTGGGCCAAATCAGGCTGTGGAAAATCAATAAATACATGTAAGCGGTCAATAATTAATCCTGAGTCATCTGTGGTGGTATCAACTATTTGCACCAATAAAGACAATGAGGAAGCTCCTGGACCTATTTCAGTGATTTCGGATCGGTACACAATGTCGCCAAAGAAAACAGAGGCTAAATAAACTCTTCCATCCCGAAGAGGAACTTCTCCAAAATCTACGGTACCAGAAGAAGGCAATGGTAAAGTCTCTTGATAAACTAGTGCAAAATTGTCAAAGGCTTCCAAATGGACATTTATGTTCTGATCCAGCAGCAACTCATTGGTTTGATCCAATACCTCTACTGTGACAACTCCTACCCCGGTTTCATCCAACGCAGTTTCTGCGGATTGGGGTTGCTCCTGTATTGGCTCCGATGGATTTTTAACCGGATCTGACTGGTTTACTCCCGGAGGAGGGGGAACATCCACGGCCATATTCAAACACCCTGAAACAACCAGGCTGATTCCCAGGATGATAAATAGGGTAAGAAAGGGGGTGAATACACGGTGTCTCACAATTCCTCCCCACAATGGGTGCAATATTGATCTCCGGATTTCACTGGCTTCCCGCAATGGGAACAAAATTTGGGTTTCTCGCCTTTTAACTTAAGCCGGCGGGCTTCAATCATTTTTTCAAGATCATCCTCAACTGTCGGAGGAGCGGATAACCCCCGAGTTTTATGGAGTTTTGTTTCCACCTTATCCAGCTGTTTCAATACCTCTGCTGCTTCTTTAAGCAAAAGATCTCTGCTCCGGGTATGTTCCAGGGAAGAGATCTTCTGTAAGTCAAATTCCAAATCCAAGTCCTCAATTGAGGAAAACAAACGTTCCCTTTCTGCGAGAAGAGAATCATACTTCCCGGGAAGAACTGATTTCCGGGTGTTCGACTCCTCCAATAAAGGGCGAATTATTATGTATGCCGCCAGGGCAAAAATTACTAACAAGCTGAAAGTTGAACTGAGAGCCATAAGCACCACACTTCTAATTGATAAAGTTACAATAAGGGATCAATAATCGATAAGATATCTTCCAAAGATCTAAAAGGACCGATCTGGACATGGACAATCACACCGTTCTGATCGATGATAAAAGTTTCCGGAACACCCCGGATCCGGAAAGCCTGGGAGATTTTGGTTCGTAAATCCGGTCCATTCGGGTAGGTGATCTGAAACTCTTCCAGGTAAGCTAACGCTTCCGGTTCGGTATCCACATAGTCTACCCCCAGGAATAAAACATCTCCCCGCGGCAGGTAATATTTGTAGGCAGCTTCCAGGTCTTTCGCCTCAGGTTTACAGGAATCGCACCAGGAGGCCCAAAAATTCACCACAACAACGCTGCCGCGGAAATCTGACAGCCGATAAGTTTCTCCGGAAAACAATGTCAGCTCAAAATCCGGCGCCAGCTCTCCCCTGCCAATCTGTCCCTGCTGGGATTGAATCAGCCCAAATCCTAGAATCAATAAGAGTAAAACCACTCCCCCCCAGATAAGTATTTTTTTCATATCTATCCTTTAGATCTTTTCCTCAATTCTTCCTCAACACGGGAAATGTACTCATCTGTCGAGTTCCGGGAATCAGCAGCTCGTTTGACACCCTTCCGGGAACCCTCCTCCGGTTCTGTTGTTCGCCAGCGTTGAAATGCAAAATAGAGCAGGATTATACCGCCCACGAATATCAGCAGCGGCACGATGTAAACCACCCAATTAAATCCACTCCTGGGAGGTTCTGCCAGAACCCGGTCGCCATACTGGTCCACAAAATAAGCCTTGATCTGATCCTCGGTCCAGCCTTCTCGGAGTTTGTCGCGGATAATACCGCGCCACTGTTCACAGGCAGTGGTACCGCAGGCATCTAGGGGTATGTTTTCACAGACCGGGCAGTAAAGCTGTTTGGCTATCGCATTTACATCATCATCCGTGGGATCTGACCCCTGCGCTACCGCAGAACCCGGAAATAAGGCAACCAGGATTAGTACTGAGGTTAATAACGTTAGAATTCGTTTTGGTTGTTTTATCATCAAGACCTCACTGGAACGGTTTAATTTTCTTATCGGGCCAGGTTGCCAGCACAACACCAAAAATGAATACCCAGGCGCCAATCCACATCCATTTTACCAGTGGGTTGTGGTAAACCTTAAATGTCGCGCTTTCCGCTGTGATAGCCTTCCAATCTACAAGGATAACGTAAAAATCATCTACCAGTGTACTGCGAACACCCGGAATGGTCATTGGTTGGTCAGAATCGTAAAAGTAATCGCGCCGGGGATACAGCACATCAATGACCTGGCCATCCCTCTCAACACTGACAACCGCCCGGGCGACATTTCTTCCATCGTCGGTATCAAAGACATCCAGTTTTTCAAAAACCATCGTGTAAGAACCCAGGCTCAGTTCACCCCCTTCAGGAAGCGTTCCTTGAGTTTCGATTTGAAAAAATTCAATTCCGATAATTCCCAATGCCATCAGGACAACGGCAATGTGGATGATCATCGCGCTGTATGCCCGGCGGTTCTTTTTAAAGACATGTACGACAGATTCCCACAGGGAACCTATATGCTTCTTTCTCCGCAGTTTGGTCCGCCGGAAGAATTCAATGGCATTGACTGCCAATACAAATGCCACCAACCAGAATGCCACTACCGCCGGCCAGTGTGTCATCCCGGCGTACAAAGGAAGGACGATTCCCACTATCGATAAGATAAATGGTTTCCAAAGCAGCCGCCCCAGGTGTTTAAAAGAGGCGTAGCCCCAAACAGCCAGGGGACAGATCGACATTATTATCAACAAGCCGCCCAGGATCGGAGCAGCGACCCGCTCATAAAAAGGCGGTCCTACGGTAACCTTCTGTCCTGTTACCAATTCGGATATCTTGGGGAAAATTACTCCCCAGAAGGAAGTCACCAGAATTCCTAAAAAGAGCACTACACTGATGATGATTAAGGCTTCCTTGGAGAAATAGGAAGTTACAACCTGGCGGGATTTTAGTATATTCCAGCGTTTATTCAGCAACCACAATGAAACAAGTAATGTCAGTGAGATAAAGGCTAAGAAAATGGGACCTATTGTGCTCTGGGTAAAAGAATGCACCGAGGATAATAAACCTGATCGGGTTAAGAAAGTCCCAAAGATCACCAGGTTAAAAGTCAGGATGATTAAAACCATGGTCAATTGTTTAAACATGCCCCGTTTTTCCTGGATTAAAACCGCATGTAAAAAAGCCGTCCCGGACAGCCAGGGCATCAAAGCAGAGATCTCAACCGGATCCCAGCCCCAATATCCACCCCATCCCAGTACATCATAAGCCCAGCGGGCTCCTAATACCAAACCCAGTGAGAGAAACAACCAGGCCCAGAGTGTCCAGCGCCGGCTTAACTGAATCCAGCGGTCATCTGTGCGCCCGGTTATCAAAGAGGCCATGGCATATGCATAAGGAATAATAAAGGCTACAAAACCCAGATACTGCATAGGAGGATGAATAATCATTCCTGGGTGCCGCAGCAGCGGATTCAATCCCCTGCCGTCACTGGGGAAAATCGGAACACCCCCCGGAGGGCGGGAAAATGCCCTTGCAATTCCCTCTGAAGTTTCCCAATAGCGGATGAACGGATTTTCAAAAAAGGTATTTAACAAAACAAAAAATGTCAGGGTTGCCAAACTGACCACAATTACCCAGGGCAAAAAATCCTGATCCCTGTCCCATTTCCGGAGAGTAACAGCAGAAGTGAAACCTGCCAGCAGCCAGGACCAGAAAAGCAAAGATCCTGATTGTCCTCCCCAGAGCGCTGTGATCTTGAGATAATCCGGCATGCTCCGGCTGGAGACTTCCTGGACATACACTACTTCAAACTGGTCCGTTAACAGCAGATAAAGAAGAGAGATGATTGAGATAGTCAGGAGTGGGAATACAAGCCGCATCGCTTGTTTTGCACTTAGTATCCAGGCTTTCTTTTTTTTCTTTTCACCATATACCGCTGCACCTAATCCGTATATTGAAACGATCAGGGTTATTAATAAAGATCCAAATCCAATATCTGATGCCATTTACAATCTCCATGCCATTTTCTACTTTGTGGTTGTATTAAGATTCAATCTCAATTTGATCGGGAACAGATCCTTCATATTTTGTGGGACATTTTAACAGAATCTCATCTGCTTCAAACACTCCGGAAGCAAGCACCTTACCGGTGATAATGGCCTGGGCTTCATTTTGAAGCAGGTCTGGAATAGGACCATAATAAACCACTTCCAAGCTAGGTCGATTAGGATCCAATACGGCATTGTGTAAAGCACTGGCCAATCCACCTTCTTGTTCAAGGAGTAGATTGTCCCCCGCCACATGAACAATAGTAAAACTCAACTCCAGTGTATCCATATTATATAGAATTGAATCACCCAGAACAGCTCCTGATGCGCGTATATTGCGCCCTGTCAATTCCCCTGCTGACTGTTTGTTCAAAACTTCCTCAACAGTTAAAAAGTACTGCACGTTGGCTGATAACGAGGAGACTATCAGGTAAATGATCGCCGCAACGATGACCACTCCGCCAATAATAAATTTTAGAGGATTTCCTTTCCCGGGATGGGCTTCTATAGGCTGCAGTTCTTCCATTAGTATTTTCTCCGCTGATAAGATAACCATTAAAAACCAATAAGACTATATTATCACTAAATCATATCTAATATAGATTAATTTTTGTCATTTTCCTGTGACAAGAAATAAGATGTGATATTACTCAATTGCCTTGCGCAGCTGCTGGGTCAACCCTACAAACTCTGGTTTGAATCGGTCTTCTTCTTGCCGCGGCCTTTCTAAATCCACTTTCAAATCCAACCTCAAATCACCGGGCTGTGGGCTGATCGCCAGCACCCGATCTGCCAAAAAGACAGCTTCAGATATATCATGGGTAATCATAATAACAGTCTTTTTCCTGGCTCTCCAGATCCGAAGCAGCTCAGTTCCCATTTTTTCACGGGTGAGGGCATCCAGCGCTCCAAAGGGTTCATCCAGAAGCAGCAGCTCAGGATCCTGGATCAGGCTTCTGGCAATCGCCACCCGCTGCAGCATACCTCCAGATAAATCATGGGGAAGCCAATCTTCAAAGCCTTCCAATCCAACCAGTTCAATTAATTCCATGGCATGGATTTCTGCCTCTTTTATTGGAACACTTTCAATCTCCAACGGGAGAGTAATGTTCCGCAGCACCGAGCGCCAGGGCATTAAGTTTGCTTTTTGAAAAACAATGCCCACTCCCCGGCGGGGTCGTTTTATTTCGGATCCATCCAGATACACTGCACCAGTGGTTGGAGCCAACAAACCGGACAGAACGCGAATCAATGTGCTTTTCCCGCTTCCGGACGGTCCTACCACACAGATGAACTGCTCCCGTTCAACCGAAAAACTGATCTCTTTAATTGCCTGAAGAGACCCTTTCTCATCGGTAAAGGTGACTCCTAGTTTATCTACTTCAAGCAGGGGTAGCTTTCTATTGGCTGAATTCATTTGTGTAGGCTTCTTCCAAATTAATCTCTTTTTTCATCAACTTCATCTTCATCAAAACTTCTTGCATGTTAGTCCAGGCTGCAGGATGACTGTAGCCATAGGGATCGGTCTGATAAAGATCGATTGAGGCTCTCAATATTCCCATCTGGACTTCCTGATTAGCATCTTCCAACCCTTCGACATATTTTTTACTGATTTCAAATGCCTCTTCAGGATTTTCCACTGTATACTGTATGCCTTTCAGAGCTGCTGAGACCATTCTCCGAACCAGATCCGGGTTTTCAGATATGGTTATTTCATTGGTTAACAATCCATTCGATACCAATTCCAAATAATCAGATACCAGAATCAGGTTTAGATCATATCCCTGGGCTTTTAGTTGAACCGGTTCATTAGCCACGTAGACTACTACTGCGTCACTTGTGCCAGCAGCCAGAATCTCTACCTGGTTAAATCCAACCGACTCCAAAGTCAAATCACTTTCCTTGAGGTTTACCTCTCCTAAGAGAGCCCTTAACCCAACATAATTTGCCCCGAATAATCCCGGTAGCCCAACTCGTTTTCCTGCTAAATCTTCAGGTTTTTGGATGTTCTGTTCAACCTTGGATATAACTGCAACGGGATATTTTTCATACCAGGCCATGACATACACAACAGGCAATCCCTCTGCCCGGGCAATAGGAACCTGTTCTCCGGATACAATAGAAAACTGGAGTTCGTTTGCCCCGACCAGCGCCACGCCATCGGTTTCATAAGCATAGTCAAACTCAAGTTCGATCCCTTCTTCGGTAAAAAAACCCTTTTCCACCGCAGTATAAAAGGCAGCGTACTGCACATTAGGGATATAACCCATCGGCAGTCGAATATGAGTAAGCTCGCTGGAAGACTGCTGAGGCGGGGTTTTCCCACTGCAAGCGGTTAAGAACAACACCAGGATAGTAAACAATACTCCGAATTTCGTTTTCATCGCATTTCTCCCAGATACATATTATTAATCATTATTCGCTTTTTTCCAGGACAGCAACCGGCTTTCCAGGAACACAACAGATCCATACAGTCCTAAAGCCAGGATTACCAGGGTAAATACCGACACAAATACCAGGGATGTATCATATAATCCCCGGCCAACATTCACTAAAAACCCTAAGCCTTTATCAGCTCCCACAAATTCACCCACTACGGCGCCAATAACCGCTAGAGTCGCGCCAATTCTTAATCCTCCCAGGAAAACTGGAAGTGCAGCTGGAATCTCGAGTTTGATGATCCTCTGCCAGGGATTGGCCTGGAGAGACTTCAATAGGTCATATAATTCCCTCGGAACAGACCGCAAACCCACAATCGTATTCACTAGCACTGGGAAAAAGACTATCAAAGCGCTGGTAAGAACTTTAGAGAAAATACCTGGTCCGAGCCAGATCACCAATAAGGGTGCAATGGCTACAATGGGAATTGATTGACTGGCAACTATATAAGGAGATAGTACTCTTTCTACCGCTCGTGATTTTGCCAGGAAATACCCGGTCAGAATAGCAGCACTCAGACCCAGGGTTAAACCCAATAAAACTTCCTGAAGGGTCACCAGTGTGTGGAATAATAAAGACCCATCCCGGATTACAGAGAGGAATTTCTCCCAAACATCCAAAGGGGTGGGGAAAATAAAAGAGGGAATATCACTAAAGGTTGTAAAAGTCTGCCAGAGAACCAAACCTACCGCTAAAGAGAGGGTGAGAAACCCGATCTTTTTAAGAAATTCAAAAGGATCTTTCATAGAGATAATAATCCCCTTAACCAAAAAACCGCCGGAGGTGGCGGGGCGGCAAGTGCCAGGACAAGGCCTTCTGAAATTAAAATCCCGAAAGCTTAATAGCTTTCGGGGCTTTCAGAGTACCATGCAGGTTAAAAATAACCTGAAATACCTTCTCCTATCCGGACTATACCGTCGGCCCCGGAGTTTCACCGGATCCTGCACCATTCCTGGCGCTCGCGGGCTTTACCGCCGATTGGGAATTGCTTTCGCTCACCCTGCCCCGAAGGTTTTTATTCAATTTTCAAACCAGAGTATACTACCCACTCTGTAAAGCGTCAACTAACAAGGCTCCCGAAGTTTTATTAGTTTCTTTTAAGGGACCGGGGGGTGGAAATTCTCGGTTCCTAGAATTAAATTTCTTCTACAATTTCAACCACGATAGTTGCATTGGTAACCAATGCCGCAATCGCGCCGATAGCTGCCAGCTGGGGCGCAAGCAGAGCTCCTATCACACCAAATGTCAGGGGAATGTCAACCAGGGTGCGGTCAGATTTATCCTTGATGATGATTCGGCGGATATTGCCCTCATGGGCTAATTCCTTGATTTTATCAACCAGGGCTTCACCGCTGACTTTAAACTCCTCTCTCCTCACTTGTTCCTCACTCATCCATTATTCCTCTTAATATTAGAAAATAATGTCGATTCAACCTCTTTAGAAATAGTCTATCATAAGGATCGGTCACTCTTGAATTAATCCTTCATTAATCGATCCAGGTTTCCCCTCATCTGTCCCTCATCTAGACGAAACTTCTCTCCCATGATATACTGCTTTCGATCCCGCTATCTTGCGGGACAAATTTTGTATCACACACGTTTCTCGACCCAACGGTGCGTGCCGGAGATCAATCTCTGGTGCCGGAAGGTAAGACGGAAACGGAGGCTAAACGCAAGGAGCTAAATATGCCTATTGTATCGATGAAAGAACTATTGGAAAGCGGAGTGCATTTCGGTCATCGGACTCAGAAATGGAATCCGTACATGGGGGAGTACATTTTTGCTGCTAGGAATGATATTCATATCATTGACCTCCAGCAAACTGTACAGGCTTTGGAAGAAGCCTACGAAGTTGTCCGTGAAACCGTCGCTAGTGGAGGATCGGTACTATTTGTGGGCACAAAACGCCAGGCGCAAGACATCATTAAAAAGAATGCCGAAAAGGTAGGCATGCCCTACGTGATCGGACGCTGGTTGGGCGGTACACTCACTAACTGGCAAACCATCCGGGAGCGGATCCACGAGCTGGAACGCCTGGAAGGCATGCGTGATCGGGGTGAATTTGAACTCAGGACGAAAAAAGAAGCCCTGGGAATGACCAGGGAAATTGAACGTTTGGAAAGCCGTCTGGGCGGTATCCGTGAAATGGACGGAGTCCCCAATCTGTTATTTGCGGTTGATGTTTCCCGAGAGGAAATTCCTGTTCATGAAGCGAATTTATTAAAGATCCCAGTTATAGCAATGGTTGATACCAACTGCTCTCCGAAACAAATTGACCATGTTATTCCTGCCAACGATGACGCGATCCGGGGCATTCAATTAATCGTCTCGATCATCGCTCAAGCTGTCAGCGAAGGCATCAATATGCGGAAAGACTACGAAGCGGATCTGGAAGCGGCTGATGCCGAAGTCCAGCTTCCGGAAGAACTCCGGGACGAGATGAGTGACGAGGATTTGCTCGGTGCATCTACCCTGGCTAAAATAAAAGATGACAAAACGGACGAATCAGATCAGGAAAAAGAAGAAGAATCTGACGATACGCCAGCTGAAGAAAGCAAAGAAGAAGAATCTGACGATACGCCAGCTGAAGAAAGTAAAGAAGAAGAATCTGACGATGCGCCAGCTGAAGAAGGCAAAAAAGAAAATTCTGAGAAGGCATAAACTCAATGGAAATTTCTGTAGAACAAATCAAAAAATTACGTGACGCGACCGGATCCGGTATTCTGGATGTTAAGGATGCACTTGAGAACGCAGAAGGCGACTTTGATAAAGCCGTCGATTACCTGCGGAAAAAAGGATTGGCAAAAGCTGCCAAACGTTCTGATCGGGATGCTTCTGAGGGTTTAGTTGAACTGTACTCTCACGGAGATGGCCGAGTAGGCGTGATGGTGGAAATCAATTGTGAGACTGATTTTGTTGCCCGGTCAGAAGAATTCCGACAATTTGCTCACGAAGTTGCCCTGCAAATTGCCGCTGCAGCTCCCAAGTGGGTCAAGGAAGACCAGATTCCAGAGGAAGTGATCGAGCACGAAAAAGAAATTGCCCGTACTCGATATCAGGAAGAAGGAAAGCCGGATAACATCATTGACCGAATCCTGGAAGGTATGGTGGAGAAATTCAAAGTGGAAAACTGCCTGTTACTACAGGCGTATATCCGCGATGATGATCTCACTATTCAGGAGCTCCTGCATGAAAAGATCGCTGCACTCGGTGAAAATATCGTCATCCGCCGTTTTGATAGGTGGGAACGAGGCGAAAGCATAGAATAAAAATAAAAAGCCAACCAACTGGTTGGCTTTTTTCTTATATAATAATGACCAGAAGAGTTAACAAACAAGGATTATCTATGAACAAAAAACTGGCATATAAGCGCATTCTACTAAAAATCAGCGGTGAAGCTTTGGCGGGACCGGATGGATTCGGAATAGATCCGATTCGGGCAGAGAATCTGGCTGAGCATCTCCAAGCTGTTTATGATTTAGGTGTTGAGATTGCCGTTGTTATCGGTGCCGGCAACCTGTGGAGGGGACGGCAGGGCATTGACCGGGGCATGGACAGAGCCACTGCAGATTACATGGGCATGCTGGGAACAGTAATGAATGCCATGGCATTGATGGATGCGCTGGAACGCCAGGGGGTAATCACCCGGGTGCAATCAGCAATTGAAATGAGAGCTGTCGCAGAGCCATATATCCGCCGACGAGCAATCCGCCACCTTGAAAAGAAGAGGTTGGTAATCTTTGGAGCTGGGACGGGGAATCCCTATTTCTCCACAGATACAGCAGCCGCCCTGCGCGCAATGGAGATCGATGCAGATATCTTAATCAAGGCGACAAAAGTTGACGGGGTATATGACTCAGATCCTGAGAAAAACCCGGATGCAGTTCTATTTGATAACCTGTCTTATATTGACGCGATAAACCTCCGCCTGGAAGTAATGGATACCACAGCTTTATCCCTCTGTATGGATAATAAACTGCCCATCCTGGTAATAAATATGTGGGATCATGATGCTCTACAAAAAGGACTTATGGGAGAAAAAGTGGGCACACTGGTTTCTGAAGAACCACGCTAACTCCCTCTTATGCGGCACTCCTGCCGGATTTCTTTGAATAACAGTGATATAAGTCTTTAATTATTAGTGAAGGTTCTCTTTTACACACCTCAAAAATGGATTTATCTGCTTGTGCTTTGCTTGGATATTATTATAATAAAACCAGGCATAGATTTATTTGAAAAACCTCCCTTTATCAAGAACAATTAATCGAGTATAGTATTATGTAACGCTGAAATCCAGCGCACCTTATTCATAGATCTGGATAAAAACGTGTCTTAATAGGACGATCGAGTTTCGGAGGTTTATAATGCTACCAGATGTTTATCAGGAAACTGAAGATCGAATGGAGAAAACGATTAATGCCTTAATCCAGGAACTTAATTCAATACGGACAGGGCGCGCAAATCCATCCCTGGTAGAAATGCTGCCAATTGAATATTATGGTACTCAAACCGCGCTCCAGGAATTAGCCAGCATCAGCGTACCTGAATCCCGCTCTCTTCTTATCCGGCCGTACGACCCAGCGTCTCTAAAAAATATTGAAAAAGCGATCCTGACCTCAGAGCTGGGTTTAAATCCCAATAATGATGGGGAAAACATCCGACTGGTTCTGCCAACTCCCACTGAGGAGAGAAGACTCGAGCTCGTTAAGGTGGTAGGCAAAAAAGGTGAAGAGGCCCGCATCTCGATTCGCAATGTCCGGCGGGAAAGCATCCGCGACTTGCGCGATTTTGAGGACGAAAAAATTATCACAGAAGATGACTTGCACCGGGGAGAGGAAGGGGTCCAGGAAATCACCGATAAGTTCATTGAAAATATTGACAGTGTTTGTGAAAGAAAAGAAAAGGAAATCATGGAAGTTTGATCTATTGTTAAGAAGTTCATATATCCTCATCAAACCTGTCAATAACAAAACCAGAAAACCAGCTTGATATATCTGCAGACCGCTATTGAAATCTTCCATGAGCAAAGAAATTTTAAAAACCCTTTATAAAATACCCACGCACGTTGCAATCATCATGGACGGAAACGGGCGCTGGGCCCTTGAAAGAGGACTTTCACGTCTTGCAGGTCACAAGGCAGGAACTGAAAATCTGCGCGAGATTATCGAAGCCAGTGCAGAATTTGGGATCAAATATCTCACGATCTACGCCTTTTCTACTGAGAATTGGAAACGCCCAAAGGAAGAAATCCAGGGATTGATGAGAATTTTCAAAACCATGCTGGACAGGGAACTGAATAATCTGCATAAAAATGGGGTACAGCTCAGGCATATCGGGCGATTGGACGGGATTGGCAAGGAATTACAGAAAAAAGTTCGTGAAGCCATCGAGCTCACAAAAGACAATCAGACTCTTATTCTGAATGTGGCTTTCAATTACGGCGGGAGAGATGAAATTCTCCAGGCAGTAAAACAAATAGTCGCCAATGGTGTTAATGTTGACGATCTTGATGATGATCAATTTGCAAAGTACCTTTACACAGCCGAAAGCCCTGATCCAGATTTTGTCATCCGCACTTCTGGGGAATTCCGGTGCAGCAACTTCCTGATCTGGCAAAATGCATACGCTGAATGGTATTTCACCCCCACATATTGGCCTGATTTTAATAGAAATGAACTCTATAAGGCGCTGGTGGCTTATAATGAACGGGACCGACGATACGGAAAAGTAAAACAAGACAAGGAAAAATAACAAATTATGCGCCAACGAACAATAGTCGCCGCTATTATCACTCCGCTCGCATTAATTTTTATCTACTTAGGCGGATATTTTTATCTGGGTCTAATCACTGTCCTGCTGGTCGTCACAGCCTGGGAGTACATAAAATTATTAAGGATTATCAACCTTAATCCAGCAGTACCGCTGGTATTAGCAGGAGTAATTTTGTTGGCTTTGAGCCGGTCTTTTTTCAATTTTTCCTACAACTCAGCCCTCTTGACACTTTTTTTACTTGGGACAGCAGCCTATTATATTCTCCAGCATGAACGTAACATTGGGAATCCAGCGACAGATTTTGGTGCTACCCTTAGCATTTTTCTTTACATCGGATTTTTGGGATCTTATCTGATTTCTCTCCGGATGCTACCAGGCGGTATGTGGTGGACTTTCCTTGTCCTGCCGATAGTCTGGTTTGCTGACAGTGGAGCATATTTGATCGGAACACATTTCGGGAAACATAAACTTGCTGCCAGAACCAGCCCCAATAAAACCTGGGAGGGATATTTTGGCGGAATCCTGATGGGGGTTTTAAGCGGAATTGGCTTAACTGTTCTTTATCAACAGGTTTTTAATGCCGGGATAGATATTACCCTCTTGGAAGCAGCGTTTTTAGCGTTAATCATCAGCGCTGCCATACCTCTGGGGGATTTAACCGAGAGCATGATAAAAAGACAGGCTTCCAGCAAAGATTCTGGCAACCTTCTTCCCGGGCATGGGGGATTATTCGACAAGCTTGACTCCCAGTTTTGGGCAGCGCCAATCGGTTATTACATAATTCTTCACATATTCCTTCAGTGAGGTGACTATGAATTCCCAAAAACCAACTAGAAACCTAGCCTTAGAACTTGTCCGGGTAACTGAAGCTGCCGCATTATCGGCAGGACGATTAATGGGCCGCGGAGAAAAGGAAGTTGCTGATAAAGCCGCAGTGGATGCCATGCGCTTGGTGCTTAATTCCATTGATATGGATGCCTTGATTGTGATCGGAGAAGGTGAAAAAGATGAGGCACCCATGTTATTTAATGGGGAAAAAGTTGGAACAGGAAAACCTCCTCTTGTAGATCTCGCAGTGGATCCCATCGACGGTACCAGACCACTGGCAAATGGATTTCTGAATTCAATCGCTACCGTGGCAATTGCTCCCCGGGGGACCATGTTTGACCCAGGTCCTTTTGTTTATATGAATAAAATCGCTGTTGGTCCCAAGGCGAAAGGACTTATTAATATAGAGGCACCCTTGCGGGAAAATTTGGAAAAGATTGCCCTTTCGGAGAACAAATCCCTCAATGACCTTACTGTGATAATGCTACAGCGACCTAGGCATGATGAGCTCATCCGGGAAGTTCGGGAAATTGGCGCCCGGATTAGGTTAATCCCGGATGGAGATGTCGCCGGTGCCCTCATGACCTGCCTGCCAGAATCAGGCATTGACGTCCTGCTCGGTATCGGGGGAACACCGGAAGGCATTCTGGCAGCCTGCGCTATCAGAGCTATGGGAGGAGAACTGCAGGGAAAACTTTTTATCAGAAATGAAGAAGAAAAAAAACTGGGCATTAAAATGGGTTATTCCCTCGACAAAGTTATCACGATGGATGACATGGTATCCTCAAATGATGTGTTCTTCGCTGCAACCGGGATAACCGATGGGGAATTACTCGGCGGGGTTAGGTATACAGGACATGGCGCTGAAACCGAGAGTCTGGTCATCCGGGGGAGAACCGGCACTGTCAGATGGATCAACGCAAAACACAACTTTGACAAACTGAATCCCATCAGTGAGATAGAATACTGATCTGGGAAAGAAATCTACTTAATCTACTTCTTAGGATTGTTTTCGTCTGCCTCTCTGATTTCCTGGACAAGAATCAGGATTTCAGTCATCGAGAACGGCTTTTTAAGCAGCCTGGCATACGGATCCTGACCAATTGCCCCATCTATGATTTTTGAGTTATGCCCAGTGATAAATATAAACTTTTTCTCTGGATAAATTTCCCGGGTTTTCTGATACAGTTCCACTCCCCCCATCTTTGGCATTACTACATCCGATACCACCAGAGAAATTCTCTCCCCAATCTGCTTGACAATATCAAATCCTTGTTCCCCATTTGCTGCCTGGAGTACCTGGAATTCATGATCCTCAAAAAGATTCCACAAGGCTTCTTTCAGGCTTTCATCATCCTCAACAACCAGGAGTAATTCTCCTCTACCATCTAAATTCACTTCCGGCAGCGCTTCTGGACTACCTTCGACCTCCCCCGGAAATAATGGTAAGTAGATTTTGAAAGTTGTTCCACTTCCTGGGGCACTCTCCAGGTCAATAAACCCTTGGTGCTGTTTTACAATCCCATACACCTGCGCCAATCCCAAACCTGTTCCGCCTTGGGCAGATTTGGTGGTGAAAAAGGGTTCAAATATTCTGGCTTGATCTTGAAGGGATATCCCGATTCCATTATCCTTAACCTGCATCAAAACCCAGCTTCCTGGATCCATCCCGGGGTATTTCGCACTATCGATATCGGAAATATCAACAGGTTCAATCAGTATTTCCACCAGTCCACCATCGGTCATTGCATCCCGGCTGTTTAGGGCTAAGTTCATGACCATCTGCTGCAGCCGGGCAGGATCGCCCAGGATTGGCAAAATCTCGTTGGATGTACTGACCTCCAGTCGGATCTGTATATCTTCAGGAATGACTTGAGTCAACAGCTTGCAGGTTTCCTCCATAAATGGAATTAAATCAAAAGGTTTATGTTCCACCGGTTGATTCCGGCTGAAATCAAGGATCCGGCCAATCAGATCTGTCGCCCGTTTTGATTGTTCCCGGATGGCGTTCATTCTTGATCTATTCTGCTCGGAGAGTTGAGAATCCCGAACAACCACATCCGAATAGACAAGGATGGCAGATAAAATATTATTAAAATCATGGGATATTCCGGCGGCAAACCGACCCAAAGTTGCCAACCTTTCCTGGATTCGGATCCGACTCTTTATCCCTCGTTCCTCTGTGACATCGGAAATCATTAATATCCAGTACTGCCCCTCAATCGTTTGAGCACTCCTTAATTGAACCTCAAAGATCTCTAGAGCATTTTCATCTTTTCTAAGGTCAACAGGAAGGGGTTCTTTGGAACGCTCAACTAATTCATTAATCGTTGTTTCCCCCAGCCGGGTAATCAAAATCTGATCAAAGTCAGGTTGAAGAATATTTACAAAATCTAATCCCTGTTGATTTCCCGACAAAATATTAAATTGATTATTCAATAAAAGTACACCCACAGGTATATGTTCAAATAATTTATCCTGCAGTTCCTGTTTTGCCTTTAATGAATTTAACAAAAATGCTACTTCAACAAATCGCTGGGCGTTATGTATTGCCAAACCGACCTGATGAGCTATTGCCGTCAGTAAATCCTTCTGCTCGCGGGAATAATAATCTCGCTTTGGATGCATTAGGGAAATCATGCCGTCCAATTCTTGGCCAATCAGCACCGGAATTGTAAGTATGGATGATAATTGATCCTCTGAACTGCCATTTTGCCCCCAGATGGGATCCTTTCCGGTATCAGATATCAGGATGCTTTTTTTATGCTCCAACACCCACTTTAAATTATTCTTAACCTCCCCCCTGGAGAGATTTTGATTAATCTCCTCTATTTCACTTGAATCGCGTCCAATTGATCTGACCAATTTGAGTGTATTATTTTCAGTCTGGTATCGGAAATAATCCGCTTTTTTACTTTCCGTGATTGAGATTGCTGAGGATAAAGCTTGATCAATGATCATGTAGATATCTAACGTGGAGCCCAGAGATTTGTTAAGATCGTATAAAATTTGCAGGCTGGCAGCTGAGATGCTTTTTTTCTCCTCAGTGCTGGCTGCCACACCTAAATTAGTTTTCTTGTACCCTTTTTGGGATGTTCCCCTCTCCAATTGAGCTTCCTCACTTGAAATGACAGATCGTCTCCTGAAGATAAACATGATCAAGAGACCGGTCAGTCCTCCAAATAAAAAGATTAATCCTTTTTCAATCACAAGATTTTCCTGTACCTACAGACTATTTCCCAACCTAAAGAGAATAATAAGTCTTTCCCTAAATTGGTTCAGAACATCATTCATGGCAGAGCCTCCTATAACTGTTTCACCACATAAAGATCCTCTCGTGTATACCCGCGGTCAAGATAATAACGGCGGGTACCTACTGCAGAAATGACAGCGATTTTCTGGTAACCCTTTTCGGCAGCAATTTTTTCTCCTTCTACCAGCAGTGATGTTCCTAAACCTGTATGCTGGACAGCTCCTTCCCTTTCCTGCCCAACAGGGATAGATTCCCCGTATATATGAACTTCCCTGATAATCGCCGCTTGTTCAAGGTCCTTTATCCTGGTATCAACGGCATCTGGGCCGGGCAGGGAAAGCCTCAAAAAGCCTGCCAGATGATCATCCGGTGTATTGTAGGAGAGGAAATGTTCTTCACATCCATTGCTGAAATAAATCTGGTCATTTAATTCCAAAGTGGTGATGTCTATTTCCTGTCCACGGACTTCCCGGCAGCGGATGCATTGACAGCTCTCACCCCGACGGCTTAACTCAAGCTGGATATCCTGACGCAAACTGGTGCGTTTGTTTCCTTCCACAACATGCTGGGAAGGAATATCCCGCACCACCCGGTTTACACGGCAATAGCGGGGGATAGTAGGTTTGATATCAGTTATGAGCTGAATTAATTCTTCCGTAGAATAGGGTGTATATTCCCCCGCCTTCCAGATATCGTACAGTTGAGTGTCTTTTAGCAGCTGAGTGGGATAAATCTTTATTTCATCCGGGGCAAAATCTTGCCACAAACGGGCAAAATCTCTCCGGTCAGAGTCCATTGTCGCACCCAGTAAATTGGGCATCCAATGCAAAACGATTTTGAAACCGGCTGCCCGCAGTAAGGCTACACCACTCATTGCTTCTTCAACGGTATGTCCCCTTTGATTCAATTCCAGGATGTGATTGTCAAGGCTCTGGATACCCAGCTGGACTTTTGTGACACCTAATTGCCTCATCCGGGAAAGTTCCGCCAGTGTGATTAGATCCGGCCTGGTTTCCAATACCAATCCAACATTCTTATGCTGCGTTTGTTCATTAATATCCTGGGCCTGTTCAAGAGTCTCAGACTCAACTCCATTCATAGCATCAAAGCAGCGTTTTATAAACCAGGTCTGGTAATCATCCTGATAGGCAGTCCAGGAACCACCCAGAACCAGAAGTTCAATTTTATCGGTCGGATGACCAATTTCGTAAAGCGTTTCAATTCGAGAGGTGACCTGCGAAAAAGGGTCGTATTGATGAAAAAGAGCCCGCATCGCCCCTGGCTCATCAGGCAGGTAACTCACCGGCATTTCTTCGTAATCTGGACAAAAGATACACTGCCCAGGACAGGGATAAGGCTTGGTGAGGACTGTCACCGTCGTAACACCGGACAATGTCCGCATGGGTTTAAGCCGGATCTTCTTCAGTAAATCCCGGTCTTCCTGGCGGGTACCATCTCTAACTTGATTCCGGTAGGCAGTGATCAGGGTATGTTTGCTTAAAAATCCAGCCCCGCCCGGCAGCGGATGACTCCGGATTGCCTTGAACACATCTTTCCCAGCTTCGATATCCCTTAATGTAAGCTCAGCCAAATATAGTTCAGCTTCACTATAAGCAGATAATTCTGGGGAATTTTCCTTTTTCTTTTTAGTGGTCATATCATTTTCTACCAGTAACGGGGATTAGGCAACGATTGGGACAGGCTGGGATGCCGGAACCATATCGTATAATAGAACCATGAAATCTGAGACAGCCAGTAGAATTCTTTCCCTTAATTATCAATTTTACCAAAGCTTTGCTGAAGATTTTTCTGAAACCAGGCAGCGACTTCAACCAGGTGTTCTGAGTTTAGTTAACCGCCTTCAGCCGGAGAGCAGCATCTTAGACTTAGGTTGCGGCAATGGTGAACTTGCCCGCGAATTAGCCAGGAAAGGTTTTTCCTGCTCTTACCTCGGAACAGATTTCAGTTCCAATTTGCTTCAAAAAGCAGGTCTTGGAATTCCTGATGAGTTCTCGGCGGAGTTTTTGGAGCTAGACCTTTCAGAACCATCCTGGTCTGGTTTGCTTCCAGAATCCCCTTTTGATATTGTTTTATCGTTTGCTGTCCTCCATCATATCCCGGGTCAGGAAGGACGAATAAATGTTTGCAAGAATATCCGCCGGTATATTTCTGATCAGGGATGCTTCTTTCATTCTAACTGGCAATTCTTAAGAAGTCCCCGGTTTCAGCGAAGAATCATTCCCTGGAGTGAAGCTGGCTTCTCTGAAAAAGACCTTGATGAGGGAGATTATCTTCTTGATTGGAGACGCGGCGGGATGGGTACCCGGTATGTACATCATTTCTCTCCTGAGGAACTATCTCTTTTAGCGGACGAATCTGGCTTCAGGATCAAAGAATCATTTTTCTCAGACGGAAAAGAGGGGGATTTAAGCATATATCAGGTTTGGGAACCTGTTTAATCCTTAAACTCCAAAAAGAATCCCAGTTCAACCAGAACCTCTGCAATCTTATCTTCACTGCCTTCCCGGATGATAACTACCGTGGGTCCAAGCTGCTCCAGGATATACCGGCTGGCTTTCGATTTTTTAAGAGACTTCAGCACAGCCGGGGAACCCAATCTTAAGATAGTTTTTTGGGCAACGGAAGACTGAACTCCTTGTTTTTCCCACCTCTCCAGGGCCGCAAGGATATTCGGTGGTATGGCTTCAGAATATTTCTTAAGTAGAGACAATAAATGTGCCACCCGCAATCCTTGCTTTTCTGCCCTGCTTAGAGAAGCCGGCGATATTGCATATAGATAAGCTTCTGCTTTGACAGGATGCCAATCACAGAATCTGGCAACCTGGTAGCGGGTCTTATGAGGAACATTCGTTGTCATCCTGATTTCCCCCTTGGAGCGGATTTGAACTTTCTCGGTGTTCCTGCCGGTTAAACTCGGCACCTGGTTGTTTATCAAATTGTCAGCGTAAGCAGAAAATTGAAATGACGCTGGTTGACCATCTTCTTCAATTAATCCCAGGTCCAGCAGCCCCAGCCAATGCATTGGACCTGCAAGTAAGTATTTTAATAACGCCCCTTCCACATCATCCCAGTGATTAAATCCTCTTAAATATTCTCCTGTTGATTTACTCTTGATGTACCAGGAATCATATTCCCCGCCGATGCGTTGAAAATCCGGATAATTTTCTTTAACTTGGGAAATAAACGATTCGATGCTCCACCAGGTCTTTGGATCCAGATTCTTTAATAAACTAATCACCAATTCCCGAACGCGTCCAGAGTTCAATTCCAGTATTCCTTCAATCTGAATATCCGGGGTCAGAGAAAGATCCTGATGGGTATCACTTGTCCGCCAGGTCTGCCAGATTAGTAATAATCTTTCCTCCAGTGATTTATCAAAGAAATTCCGGATTTTCTCCGAGGCAGGAGATCCATCATCTGCCAGCAAGCCTATAGTTGAAAATAGTGTCCTGTAAAAATCCGCTTCATTTTGAGATACAGAAGGTAGATGAACATCCGGATCCAGGTTCATCCTCAACCCAGATAAAAGTGTGCAGGTATGATCCAGACAAATATCAGAAGCGGTCAAAAGGTGTTTCCTTTCCCGCAAGATAGCTTTTCGGCAAATGAATTCCCGAGGAAGGGAAGAATTCTCAGGACCCAAAAGGATTATCACCATGCTCCTGATATCTTCAGGAATATAGGCAAATTCCAGGGGACCCGAATCGGTTTCAAAAAACCCCCTGGCAACCAGCGCCCGATACCACAATCCTTCTGCCGGAGAAATTGGATCCCTATCCGGTCTTTCCCGATCTAACCGTCCTGCACCCATTTCCCGGACCTCACCAAACCGGCGGGTAAAGTGAGGCCAGGGCTCTTTTCCTTCCAGTGAATCCAACCACAGCAGCGCTTCTTTCTCCGGGGAAGTGAGGGTATCCAGTATCTCTTGCAGCGTCCCTAAGTCCAGCAGGTGATTTACCAATTGGTTTACCCCTTCCCGGGCATTAGGTGCAGAAAACGGCAGCCTCCATTTTTCCGCCAAAATTTTGAGTTGGTTAAAATCCATCCTGGAAAGACTGTTTCTCAAATCCGGCATGAATAGTTCACTCAGGAAAGAACGCGGATCGCGTTGTGGTGAAGTTTAACCTTGATATTTTTCACATTGCTGGAAAACCCCGAAAAGACTTCCCCATCCAAATGGATAAAAAGGGGTTGGTCTGCTTGAATGCTGATCTTATTAAAATCACCTGATACAATCTTGGGGTGAGTTAAGTGAGATCCTCCCATAAAGGCAGGCACCAAACGAAGCATGGTCATACGGGATACTTTCTGAACTGCAACGAAGTTAAGGATATCATCCGAATTATCCGCCGGCGGGTAAATCATAAAACCGCCTCCCTCCCGACCTCCATTGCATAGCGTAAGCATCATAAGCCTATCCTGCCATTCTTTTTGATCATCAATGGTTATGTTCATCCCAGTTGGATGATGATTGAAGAAAATAGTTTTCAACACTGCTGCAATATACATCGGATATCCACGAAGGAAAGCCATTTTATGGGAATGAATCGTCACAATCGCATCAAAACCAATGCCTATTGTATTATCGAAATATTCCGTCCGTCCGGAATCATCCTCGATTTCCCCGATATCAATCTTTTTCTCCTTGCCGTTAAAGATTTGTCTTAAGGCTTTCCAGGGTTCCGGTTCCATGCCAATCGAATACGAAAAGTCATTGCCGGATCCAAGGGGGACAACACCCAATGCAGGCCTGCGTTCTTCAGGGAAAGACATAAGCGCGTTTACAACCTCATGAACTGTTCCATCTCCACCGCCGGCGATAATCAGATCATACCCTTCCTCAACTGCTTTGCGAGCAAGCTCTATAGCATGAGTTGGATACACAGAACCAGCCCAATCTGCCACTCCAAACTCCTGCATAATTGGTCGTAAATCCGCAGCCTGTCTCCAGGCCTGGCCCATATTTGCATTGGGATTGATAATGAAAATCACTTTTGGTTGGTCCATTTGCACACTCTCTTTTCTAATGGTTACAGATTAATTAAATAGACAGACGAAAAAAATTTCATCTCCTCTTGGATGCTTGTCAGTAGTATTTCAGTTTTAGATCTGTACTCGGCAGAATAATTTCACCTTCTTTTGGATTCCCCACCCGAGTGATCTCATCCGGTTCAACAGCTGCTTTCCAGGCAGTATAGGCTGCAATTAAAGACTCCAATTGTTCCACAGAGAATAACCCTTCCAAAGGCAGCTGCCCCCGCAGGATCTTGTAGCGGGTAAATTCCTCGAAAATACGCATCGGATCAGGAACATCAACTGATAGGGAATGAAGCAGCAGCTGGCGCTGGAGCCTTCCTTCCAGTGTTTTTTTCAAAAAAGGAACTCTTTTTAATAAAACGGTAAAAGCAGCATGAGGATACACCTCAAGCATCTGCTTTTCTTGTTTTTCCAGTGGAAAATCCTGATATCCGAATTCTTTTAAATTTCGGTAAAGCGTGAATCCATTCCTCATCCAACCCGGGCAGGAGTTCAAATCTGACGGCGTATTGGTAATGCGGATATTTTTCTGGAAAAGTGTATATTCAGCCAAACGAAAAGCTGTCCAGCGGCCGGGATTAGGTTGGGGAGAAAGAGAATTGCGGATCGACTCTTGTTTCATTAATCCCTGATTCAGTCTTCTGGGAGCGTTAACAGCGACAAAAGCTGCTTTTTGCCCTCCAGCAAACGCAGAGACTGCGCTAATATCTGCCTGGGACAATGCGATCAGGTTTAAATCCTGATCCAGGGCAGCATAGGTAAGTGATTTCTCACTGGAAGGAGGGTCAATGCCGATAAAGACTGTATCTTTAAATAACATGGAGTGTCCTGGATTTAAGTCGGAATTAACTGGGCACTGATATGAGTGTAGCGCATAATAAACAGATTGACAACATGCCTAAGATAAAGCTCCGGAACCTAGATAAGCTTCCAGAGTTTTTATATCAAAACAGCAGAGAAATCTCTGCTGTTTTATTTTGAAAGATAGGGAGCACTGATATGGCTTTCGGAATTAAGATTTCTTTTCCTTAAAGATAAGTTGGCTCTCATCTTCCGGGTCAATATCAACTACAATGACACCACCTTGTTTGTACTCACCTTTCAGCAATTTCTTTGAGAGGGGGCTCTCAATGAATTTTTGGAGCGCCCGGGTTAATGGTCTGGCTCCAAAATCAGCAGAATAGCCCTGTTCTGCCAGCCACAATCGGGCTTTCTTGGTCAAGGAGACCTCCAAGCCATTTTCAGCCAGCCTCTGTTCAACATCTTTCAGCTGCAGGTCAACAATTTTCACCATCTGTTCCCTGGTCAGCTGAGAGAAGAGTACTATCTCATCAACCCGGTTCAGAAATTCCGGACGGAAGGCATCCTTCAGCGCTTTGTCGATCTTGTTTCTGGCTTCTATGTCTTTATCGCTGGCAGCACTGTCAAGGAAACCCAAGCTGCCAGAACGGCTGACATATTCTGTTCCCAGGTTGCTGGTCATGATCAAGACGCTGTTGCGGAAATCAACCTGCCGTCCCTGACCATCCGTCAGCCGACCGTTATCCAGAATCTGCAGCAGTGTATTCCAGACTTCCGGATGGGCTTTTTCAATTTCATCAAACAGAATCACCCGGTACGGTCGTCTACGGACTGCCTCGGTCAACTGTCCGCCCTCTTCATAACCGACATAACCAGGAGGAGCGCCAAATAACCGGGAGGCTGTATGCTGTTCCCGATATTCGCTCATGTCCAGACGCAAAAGAGCATCCTCATCATCAAACATGAATTCAGCCAACGCTTTGGCCAATTCGGTTTTTCCAACACCGGACGGTCCGATAAAGATAAAGGATCCGATAGGACGTTTGGGATCTTTCAGCCCTGATCTGGCGCGGCGGATTGCATCCGAAATAACCGTGATTGCATCATCCTGGCCGATAATCCGTTCATGGAGTCTTTCTTCCATACGCAGCAGTTTGTCAGCTTCAGCTTCCAGCATCTGGGTCATAGGGATGCCGGTCCATTGGGAAACTACCTCAGCCACATCATTTTCATCTACCACTTCATCTAGTTTATGTTCTGCTTCCCAGGCTTCACGCTCTTTATAAAATTCTTCTTCCAAACGAACCCGCTGAGTCTGCATGGTAGCAGCTCTTTCGTAATCTCTTTCCTGACCGGCAACCTCTTCCTCGTTTTTAAGGTGCTCAATTTCAGTCTGTTTTTCCTTCAGCTCTTTAGGTAGCGAATATAAGGCAACTCGCAACTTGGCCGCTGCTTCATCCATCAAATCAATGGCTTTATCAGGCAAATGGCGGTCTGTGACATAACGGTCAGCCAAAGTTGCAGCCGTCCGCAGGGCTTCATCAGAAAAACGGACTTTATGATGCGCCTCGTAGCGGTCTCTTAATCCTTCCAGCATCTGAATTGTTTCTTCAACGGAGGGTTCTTCAATGAATACAGGAGCAAATCGCCTTTCCAGAGCGCTGTCCTTTTCAATATATTTATGATATTCATCCAAAGTTGTCGCCCCCACACACCGGAGTTCACCGCGGGCCAAAGCCGGTTTCAGCATATTTGAAGCATCCATCGCACCCTGGGCAGCACCAGCACCGACCACGGTGTGGAGCTCATCGATAAAGAGGATCACTTCCCCTTCAGCTTTTTCTACATCATCTATGGCAGCTTTTAACCGCTCCTCAAATTCACCCCGGAAACGGGAACCAGCAATCATTGCGCCCAAATCGAGCTCCACAACCCGTTTCCCAGAAAGGATTTCCGGTATGTCATTGGCAGCGATCTTTTGTGCCAAGCCTTCCACGATGGCGGTTTTCCCCACTCCCGCCTCACCAATCATCACCGGGTTATTTTTTGTTCTGCGGGAAAGGATTTGGATCACACGCAAGATTTCCGCATCGCGTCCAATCACCGGATCAAGTTTACCTTCCCGGGCTAATTTGGTCAAATCGCGGGAATATTTTTCCAGTGCTTTGTAGCGGCTCTCCGCTTTGGGATCTGTTACCCGCTGGCCGCCCCTAATCTGCTCGATCGACCGATAGACCCGGTCTTTTGTCACTCCTTCATCACCTAATAAACGGGCTGCCGGGGTATTTTTCTCATCCAAAATCGCTAAAAAGAGGTGTTCTGTGGAAATAAACTCGTCATTTAAGCGGTTGGCTTCCTGGTTGGCCACATCCACAATTCGTTTAACGCGAGGTGTGATAAATACCTGACCTGCACCTCGGCTGCCGAATATACTCGCTTTTTGGGTGTTTTTCAGAACATAATCCAGCCGTTCACTTAAATCAGCACCCTGGATATTAAGACTCTGTAATATTTGTGAAATCGCACCTTGCGGCTGCTCAATTAAAGCCAGAAGAATGTGTTCTGTATCTATTTGGTTGTGCCCATAACGCTGGATGATCTCAGCAGCGCGCTGGGCTGCTTCCTGCGCCCGTTCCGTAAAACGGTCAAATCGCATCATAAAAACACCATCCTTGGTCAGTTGTTCTTGATCATATTGTCACGAGCATTTTATCTTCCCGATTGTATAGTTTGAGTATTTCCGGGAGGAATAAAAGCAGGTCCAATTAATTTATATTTTGTACTGAAGATATTATAACAAGCTGGCGTTAATAAAATGTATGAATCGATAAAATGCAAATTTAATAAATTTTACTGGAATTATGGTACATTAAGTGCAATAATTAGTCCGTAAAACATCGAAATTTAAAACAAAGAAGACCAGATCAGCTCTGGTCTTCCTCACTTTTGGAACCTTTCCCTTAATCTTCCTGTTTGGCCAGGTACTCTTGGTAAGTTTTCCAACCCGGGCACCAGGTTGTATGCCAATGCCAGAATCTACCCATCAGTGATTTCGGTTTCTCTTCCGCTTTTTGCCGTAAGGGGCAACTTACACATCTGGGTTCTTCCCTGATCTCGACCATTAGTAAATTCCTCGTTAGATATGAATTCAAATTTCTCTGAATTATTTGTCCGCTTTATTCATTTATGCACCCAAAAAGAATATGCCTGCCGGTTAAACACCCTGGATTGGGGGAACAACTTTAATTTCACCCGAATTCGAAACTGAACCCGATCCTTCCAGCAGACTGATTATATTGGTATTTACTCTTGAAGCATCATCTTTCTCTCAATAATTCTTGTTCTTTTCCGTCATTTTTCTCTCTGGAACAGCCACTACAGGATCTCAATGGCGCCCAATCCGGTTTTAATCCGGATATCCACCTTGTTTTCAGCACTTTCATAATCTACAGACTGATAGTACCCGTTTAATTTCGGAAAACGGCTTTGATTTACTGATACTGAAGCCAATCCAACCTCGGCTTCTACCCGCGCCGCTACACCTTCCGGTACCCGGATGTTCACTGCAGCTACTCCAGCCTCAATTTTCACATGAGTTAAGCCCGCCGCGGCAGGCAGTGTGAGATTGGTTGAACTGGCACCGGTTTTCAACAGCAGATCTTTAACCTGCAGGCCTGCCAGGTCCAGATGAGCATCAACTGCTCCGGTTTCAAATACCAGGTTAAGGGGGATATCTTTTGTAAAACCGAACTCCCACTGAAAACCCTTCCCAGAGGTCCAATTCCAGGGGAACATCACATCGGGGAATACCGGGCTTTGAGGCTGCATTGTCACGATAAGCTGATTTCCATCCCGTTTTACACGGGCATCCAACCCATTGGCAAACATTCCGGAAGCCAGCGTTCCGCTCTCCGCGCCGCTGTTTACTGTCAATTTTCCCGCGCCATGTTTAACCGTAACTGTAGCTCCTTCAGCGCCTTCCAGATCGATGGATCCCTCTTCAAGAACCATTTCCTCCGAACCCCGCACGTTACCCAGCAGGAATGAGATTCCCAGCAGGATTAAGAAAGCCGGCCAGATCAAGCCCCAGACATTAACACTCATCAATCCCAGGTTATTAGCAAGGAATAAAAACCCCAGCCCAACCAGTAAGATTGCCCAGAACATCCGATTGGTACGCATAGATATTTTCTCCTCCTAACCGCTTAAATCAGTTAACGGGTTTTTTTCTGAATAAAGTTCTTCCCATCAGGACCAATCCCAACACGATTAACAGCACAGGCCAGTATTTACCACCCAGTCCAATGGCACCAAAGAATGACCCGAACACAGCCAGGAGCATAAGGCTGATCAAGATCAGTGTGCCGCCGTCTTTAAATGATTCTTCCCCTTTTCCTCCCAGTAAATTCATCAGTACAATGCCGAGACCGACAAAACCTGGAATTAAGGTCCACAAATAAGACCAGCTTTCCCAATGGCCAGTGTAATTCTGGTAAGCCAGGATTCCGCCAATCCCGCCGACGATGATTGCTGGAACAGCCAATCCCGGTTCACCGAGGGCTGCGCCCAGAGCAAATAGAAACAGTCCCACGCCGATAATTGCCCAGGGCCAGGAAATAATATCCCAGATATTAGGTAAGAAATCTGGCAGGATTTGGGCGGTCAACAATACCCCGCCAACTATGATCAATAATGCACCCCCGATGATGCTGGTTCGTCTTTCTTTATTCATTACAGCTCTCCTTTAATCTAAAATTGCAGGAGTAAATGGCAATAATACCTATCTTCATCGTAACATGCTGTGCTGATTTCCAAACAATCAAATTAAAAACCGGTATTAAATCAATAATAGAAATTTTCTATATTGGGGAAGTTTGGTAAAATGAAAGTTATATTTGGTCTCTTCCCTTATTTTATACGTAAAGAATCAATAAAAGTTTCTAATAACCGGTAAATATTGAAGTTTATTTCTGAAAGCCAAAGGAGGCTGTAAGATGAAACCTCAGTCCAAGTGGTGGTTACTTTTATTATTTGTCTCTCTCCTGTTCCTGTTCTCTGCCTGCACACCAACTCCTAACTGCGTCGTTAATTATACTGTCACAAAAGAAGAAGACACCAATGACGGGGTATGCAGCAATTTAGACTGTTCCCTCCGAGAAGCAGTATTAAATGCCAATGCCTGCCCTGGACCGCATACCATAACGTTACCAGTTGGAGGTTATTCGCTAACCATTCCTGGCATTGATGAAGATGCGGGTGAAACAGGTGACCTGGACATTACCAAAGACCTTACCATCATTGGAACTACACCTCCCCCTTCGATTCATGGCAGCATAGAACGGTCTTTTCATATCCACTCAGGGGCAACAGTGACTTTTGATCATATCTGGCTAACTGATGGATCTGCAATCTTTGGGGGAGGGTTGATAAATGAAGGTGTGCTCACGTTAAGTTCTTTTACCTGCAATTACAACAGTGTTGCCATACCGCCCGGAGGCATGGGGGATGCAATGGGCGGATGTATCTTTAACACTGGTGAGCTTTCTATCCTTGGAGCACAATTCCTGGCCAATACCGCAGGATTTGGCGGAGCAATTTATAACTATCAAAACGCCCTATTGACAATAGAAGACACTAATTTTATTGGAAATGAAGCTGACTACCACGGCGGAGGGATTTGGAATGGCCTCAACGCAACAACAGAAATAAATGGCTCTACCTTCAGAATGAACGAAGCGGGATTACACGGCGGTGGAATCTGGAATAATGGCCTCTTCGATGGAACGGATCTTTACTTTGAAGAAAACCAGGCGGTCGGTAACGGGGGCGGGGTTTTTAACTGGACCAGTGGGGCAGGATATTTTGCGAATACCTGGTTAACCCTCAACACTGCTGACCTGGGTGGTGCAGTCTTCAACGAAGAAGGCATGATTCATTTTTACGAGAGTGGGATGACAGACAACACAGCAACAGGTGGCGCGGGAGGTGGTGTCTATAATATGGGACCAGCTCCGGGTGCAGGTTTACTGATGAAGAATACGACTATCAGTAACAATACTGCGATTGGGGGTCTGGGAGGTGGAGGCATTTATAACACCAGTAACTTGGAGTTAACCTTCATTACAGTTGCAGATAACAACCCGGAGGGCATTCGAGTGGATGGTGGATCTGAGGTTAAGATTCGCAGTTCTGCCCTGGCATACAATGTGGGCGGCAACTGTGCTGGTCTGCCGCTGGATTCCCAGGGTCATAACATTGAAAACGATGGGACCTGTGGTTTCGCGGGATGGAATGATTTACCCTCAACAGACCCCTTGTTGGAACCCCTGGCAGCATATGCTGGCATGGCGCCCAGCCATGCCCTGGGAGTTGGCAGCCCGGCTATTGATACAGGAGATCCTGATCGCTGCACTGCTATTGACCAACACGGGACATCAAGGCCACAAGGTCCCTGGTGTGACCGCGGCGCTCACGAAAACCTGAGCACCAAGGGCATCATCCGCGGATGGACCTACATTGACGATAATGACAATTCCATCAGGGATCCAGGGGAAGGAGCTGTGACAGGCGCTCTGCTAACGTTGAAAGAAGGTCCCTGCCCGGGTGTGAGCGATATCATCACTGTGGAATCCGAAAGTGCAGGGTTCTACGAAATTTTTGAGATCGATCCGGGAGACTACTGCCTGGTTCCTTCTCCTCTGCAGCAAACCGCCGACCCAACTTCTATGGACCTCACAATCATGGAAGGGGATATCCTGGAAGATATCAACTTCCGATATATGGTAGCTGCTGGACCAGATGCATCCGCCAGTGGAATAGTATGGCATGATCTCTGCGCTGTGCCCTACTCCCCTCCTCCCACTCCCCCTCCAGGATGTATTGACCTTGGTGGAGGAAGCCTGGGAGCGGACGGTATTTATGATCTATCAGAACCAGGTATCCCAGGACTGAAGTTAAGGATGGGTACCGGACCCTGTCCTGTAACCTTGACTCTGACTGAAGCGATAACTAATACAAATGGTGAATATTTATTCCCAGTCTTGTTTAGTGGTACATACTGCATTGAGATCGATGCCTTGGCACCGCCCAACGATACTATTCTCATCCCTGGCATTTGGACCTACCCGATCAGGGGCGCCGTTCCGGCACAAGTCGAAATCAACCCTGCATCAAATGAAGACCTGGTGGATATCAACTTCGGCTGGGATTACCAATTTCTTCCCGCAGCAGCCGAGCCTGCCAGAAGATTCTGTATTGTAAATCGAGACGCATTTTTACGGACGGGACCAAGCAGCACAGATTACCCCACGGTTACCGGATTCTTAAAAGGTCATCTTTTTGAGGTTCTGGCAAAATCCGGACCGGACCGACCCGGGTATTACTATGGCCAGGATGAAGCCCTGATTAAGGGCTGGATGGCCAAATACCTGTTAGACTGTGAAGATCTGGATGATGGATCGCTGGAAATTCTGAAAGCTCCACCAGTGCCGGCAAAGCCGAAACCAACCAAAACGCCCACCCCGATTCCCTGCACCAAAGATTTGCCCGAAGACCAATGCATCGCATCCGGCAGTACCTGGAGCGGGGGGGTGGCGACATCAGCAAGCTACTGCATTTGTCCCTAGAAACCTAGCGATTGACAAAGGTTTACCAAAAAGGAGCAGTTTATTAAACTGCTCCTTTTTCACTAACAACAGAGTGTTGTATGTTGCTTGGGTTTATGACTTCTTTTTCTTCCCTGCCCTGGGAGATAGCGAATATTTTTTCGGACCCGGTTTAAGAGAAGGTATTTTAATGACCTCATACTTAATCAAAAGCCAGAATATCCCGATCACGATCATCACCCCGGCAACAATTCTGGAATAGCTGATATCTGTACCCGGTACTCGGGGTTGATCGGGACGAAAGAATTCAATGATCTCTCTGCCGAATCCTTCCAGAATCAGCCAGCCGGCAAAAATGGAGGCTGGTTTGATTTTGTTTTTATACTCCAAAGCAATCCATAACAGGATGCCGGCAGCCAGGAAATTCCAGAGCATTTCATAGGCAAAAGCTGGATGGAACCGGGTGCTGTCTACCGGATATAAAATGGTATTTGTCCAGGGTGCAATGCGGTGTGCCGCATCAATGGCTATTCCCCAGGGTAAATCCGTGGGATGACCGTAAAGTTCCTGGTTGATAAAATTCGCCGGCCTGACCAGCGCCTGACCAATCAGCAGAGCAGGAGCGGCAGCATCAAGGAATAACCGGAAATCTAGCTTGCTTCTTTTTACATAAAAATAAGCGCCCAGAGCGCCAAACAAAACAGCGCCATAAAAATGCAGCCCACCTTCCGGCAGGTTGAGTATTTGTATTGGATTGTCCAGGTAATATCGACCCCCTCCCAGAATATCATTCAGTACATACCAGAGCCTGGCGCCAACAATGCCAAATGGAACTCCCCAGATAAGCAGTTCCCAGATATGGTCACCATCCCCTCCCCGCTGCCGGACTCCCCATTCGGCAATCATCCCGGCCAGGACAATGCCTACCGCCATAATTACACCATACCAATGCAAAGAAAAATTAGTGCCGGGAATTGTAAAAATAATAGGATCCATTCTATCCTCCTGAGATAATAGATTCATCTGCCTAGAAGAACTCAACAACGAATATCTTACCATGACCAGGATTCGCAGTTGGTAGGGCAGATCAGATTTATACTTTGTTCAGTCTTCTCCGGTAATCCACGTCTGTATAATCCCCTTTTTTTCTGGGAATCTTGTAATAACCGTGATACTTATCGGAAGAGCGACTTTGTTCTCCTGAAGTAATCCTTCCTGGAGAGACTTTCCGTGCAAGGGAAACACACTAAGCGGGAGTCCGGATTTATTATAACGCTTATCGACCAACGCCAAACCCAGCAGAAAACCTTGCTCGTCTACGGAACAGCTGGTTACCTTGCCTACTTCCATCCCCCTTTTGTCCACAACAGGATCGCCGGTGTTTGGCCTTCGGCAGCGTTTCTGATTGCATCGAAAACGGATGATTTCCCGCGAACGTTTTCCTTCCTGGATTAACAGCGCGTCCCTGCCAATAAAAAATGGCTTATGGTACTTAATATAGCCAGGAAATCCAGCTTCCACTGGTGTGATAGATAACGGTCCAGCCAACTCTTGTCCATATAATGGCAAACCTGCTTCAATCCGTGTTGAATCCCTGCAAGCCAGCCCAGCTGGTTTGACGCCATAAGGTTCCCCTACTTTTAAAATGGTATTCCAGAGTTTTTCCATATTTTCCGGATGCACCAGGAGTTCAAATCCCCATGATTCGCCGGTATAACCTGTACGGGCAATCACCAGGGGGATATCTTGCAGTTCACAGGTAATCAACTCCGTTCTCCGGACCCGGGCTAAGACCTTTTTCAACAATGGATCATCTGTCATCGCCTGAAGGATTTTGATCGATGCCGGTCCTTGCAGAGCAATATCCCGCTTCTGGTCTTTCCCGGTCTTGGGATCTTTAAGGTTTCTCAAAACTGCCGGAGCCTCGACCTGAACCCAGGGACGTTCGTGGTCAATTACCACCCTGCCCTCATTAACTGCATTTAACCAATCCCAGTCCTTCGCTTCATTTGAAGCATTAATTACCAGATAATAATAGTCCGATCGGATCCGGTAAATGATGCCATCGTCCACAACACTGCCGCCAGGTTCCAGGAAATATCCATACATGGACTGCCCATCATTAAGCCAGGCTGCATAATTTGAGAAAACAGCATCCAGGAAAGTAGTCGCATTGGGTCCGGAAATCTCAAATACACCCATGTGGGAGACATCAAACAATCCAGCAGTCTGCCTGACAGCCCGGTGTTCTTCCATCACGGAAGAATACTGCACCGGCATTTCCCAACCCGCAAAGGGAACCAACCTCGCTCCCAATTTTTTATGGATAGGGTTGAGTTCAGTCTTTTTCAGCACTGGTTCTTTCTCTTTCCATGACCATTTTTTCCGGGAGGATTTCGGTGCTTCTTTGAACAAGGCATCCTGTCCAATAAAATAGGGTTTGGTGAGATCAAATCGATCCGGGGTTTTCAGATATAGTTCTTTTGCCGGTATACCCACCTCAGTACTAGATTCTTGCCGACTTTGCTTTGCTTCAATTTCCTCCACGATCAGCGGTCCTTCAACCTTGCGGAACAGATCAGAATCATCAAATAAAGTGTATCCATCACCTATCCCTCTTAACCAGGACAAAACTCGATCAGTTCTCTTCAGGCTGGCAGAAAGAATAAATTGGTCTCTGCCGAAATCATCGGGCTCCTCTCTGGAAATTTCAACCTCATCAATCAGCAGGCCTTTCCTGTCCAGTAAAACGGTAGAAATTTTTTCTCCGATTTGAAGGTTGATCAAGTTCGAGGTTGCCACCTGATTAACGTGTTGGCGCGCGCGCCAACCGGCAATACGGATTTGGCGAGTTTTTACATGGGATCCCTCGATTCTGGTTACATGATGGGGATAACCGCTCTTTTCAACTTCAAAATCAATCCCGGCTTTATCTGCCACCTTTGCCACTCCGAGTTTTACTTCCTCCAGCACATCCAAATCTACTTTTGCTCGGGGCAGCACTCCAATTATTCCATTGTATGAAAATGGTTTCAGGTTTGATAATAATTTGTGAATTAAACCCGCCAGGGTATCCATGTCCTCTTCAACCAACCCGCGCTGGGTCAGCCAGGGAGTACCCAACCGGATGCCGGTTGCCAGCGAGGTTTCAAAATCACCGGGAATGGTGTTTTTGTTAGCTACCATACCAGCCAAGTCCATGATCCTGACCGCAGGTTCCCCCCAAACCGGAGAAACTATCCCTGTGGGTGCGGACCCTTCGGTAGGAATAGATTTCAAATCCAGCAGAAGCAGGTGAGTATCTGTACCGCCATAGGCAAGCCTGAGTCCTCGATCCTCTAGGCCGTCAGCTAAAGCCTGGGCATTTTTAACAATCTGTTTCTGCAAGGATTTAAATTTTTCAGTACCAGCAATCTCAAAAGCGAGCGCCATGGCAGCAAACTTATTCACGTGAGGGCCACCCTGCTCTCCGGGGAATATTGCCAGATCTATTTCCCTGGCAAGATCTTCATCAGTGGTCAATATCACCGCCCCCCGGGGTCCCATCATGGTCTTATGGGTGGTGAAGGTCACCACGTCCGCAATGCCAACAGGGTTAGGATATACACCTGCTGCTGCCATACCAGCAACATGAGATATGTCTGCCATTAAATAAGCATTAATCTCATCTGCAATATCTCTGAATTTTGCCCAATCCGGCGCCCAGGGATACGAAGTATATCCTGCCACAATAATCTTTGGGCGATGCGCCAGCGCCAGATCCCGGATGGCATCATAGTCCAGCCGTTCTGTTTTTGGATCCACTCCGTAGGAAACCACCTGGTAACGCTGCCCTGAAATGTTAAATTCAGACCCGTGAGAGAGATGTCCTCCTTGATAAAGATCCAACCCCATAAATGTATCTCCAGGATCCATCAGAGACCAATAAACACCTAAATTTGCTGGCGTTCCGGACAACGATTGGACATTAACATAAATATTCTCTGCAGAAAGTCCATCATGGGCAAACAGCTGAGCAGCCTTCCGCTGTGCCAGGCATTCCAGGAAATTTACATATTCTTTTCCTTTATAAAACCGGCGGTCCGCGTATCTACGATAATTGGCGAGCTGCCAGGCGACATCCTTTAATTGCTCTTCCGTTGAGAGAGTCATCTGGGTTGGCGGATATCCTTCGGCATATAAATTCTGGAAGCGGGTGCCGAGGGCATCTCTAACCGCCTTAGGTGCGGAAGATTGAGAGGGGATAAAAATCAATTTCCGGGCCTGGCGCTCATTTTCCCAGCGAATCAGGTCTGAAACAAAAGGGGATATTTCCCCAATCTCCTGGCGGAAGAGATAATCGTTCTTGGATGCTTCAGGCATAGGAACCCTCTCTTGTATCGTTCGTGAATTAGCTCGTGATTTGGGCAGACTGTGATTATTTTAGCATACTCGATAAACGCTGGCTCCGCTGAAAAACCAATTTCAGTGTGGCAGTAATGGGTAATACATAATAATGGGAATATGCCATAATATTCGTTTCAATTCATCTAAAAGAGAAAACTTATACAAAGACAAAGTACCGCTTTGAGTGGCTTCCTCAGCATGTTCGCTTAAATATTTGTACAAGCGGGGCGCATTGACCATCGAAGTCGCCAAATAGAGCATCATGCACGATCTGATTACCCTCGGATAGACAGTTTACGACTGGGAAAAGCCCTCTTGGTATTACAAACCCCGTTATACAAGGTCATGCTTTTTGATAAAATCATCCATGACTTCGGTCAAATTGGGGCGGCCGATTTCCTGCAGGTCGTAATACACCCGGGTGTTCGGTTTATTGATCTTAATAATCCTGTTAAGGTCAATCGGGGTCCCAATTACCACTGAATCACATTCTGTAGCTTCAATCGTGGCTTCCAGG
>SDBU01000447.1_pt1 | contig 57779 bp, 97 predicted proteins | sample 2277071 | NCBI WGS metagenome assembly SDBU01 (sample SAMN10397929, study PRJNA504765) | marine sediment metagenome | isolation source: marine sediment core GS08_GC12, 126 cmbsf | place: Arctic Ocean: Gakkel Ridge, Loki's castle | collected 2008 | reverse complement strand
GTGGTTTCAAAATTAAACATATCGCCTTGTAATAATGGGGTAGTTGCAGCCGCAGCGATTGTGGTATTCATAATTCCGGTATTCATTGCCACGGTACCAAGGGTTTCCGTTAGTGCAACTTGTATATCGATAATCGGGCTAGTCTGTCTTGTGACAGACCCACCAGCGGTATTATCTAATGTCATGTTCAAGTCTAAAAACATACCAGTATGAGTATCTGCCTGGACAACATCGTTTATATCGTTCTGGGTAATTGTAATTCCAGTAGCGGAGTTTGCCAAACCTGCACCGCCAGTAGCGTTGTAAGTATTATTTGTAAGAGATATCCCAATAGCAGCGTTTGCTTGGTCATTTACAGGTGTTGTCAATATAATCATACCTGTAACGGTTTGACCGCCTTGAGACACATTTGTTCCAATATCTAAATTTATACCAGTAAGCGGACCAGTCAATGTTTCCGCAGCAGTAAAGTCAACATCGATTACCGATCCACCCTGCATTGCAGCCAGGTTAATGTCGACAGGTATTGCAGTGACACCGGCAGCGTTAACATCCAATGTAATTCCACTCATCGCGTCTCCAATATGTCCATAAAATGCTCCTAATGTACCGCCAGTGCCGGTTCCATCCATCTCTGCATTGAAAGCATAGAAAGTTTCACCTGCACCACAAGTTGCACCGTCAGCATCGACATTTATTCCTCTCATTGTAAACCCAGTACCGACAGTACTGTTAATATCCACAAATATCGCATCTCCTTGATCTTGAACGGTTAGTATATGTAGACCATAACTTGCGGCATTGACATTAAGAGGCATGGAAACATAATGTCCGACCACGATCTGATCGGCGGCATCGGTAATATTTGTGGTAAAATCAAAACTGGTTCCCATCAAAGTCCCAGCTAAAGTAGTTCCAGCACCGAAATCTGCATTGAAAAGAGTACCAGAAGTGTACTCCGTCTCCAACTGAAAATTGAATATTTGCATTCCTGTACCACTAGGCGCTATCACGAAACTATCTGATGCATTGGGAATCCAATTAATGCTCCCTTCGTCGATTTGAATTGCATCTGTGCCGTTAGGTATATCCAACCTAATCCCGGCAATGGTACCGCCAGTGGTAATGGTATCCATATCGATATGTATTGCATAGAATGTCTCACCCACACCGCAAGTAGCTCCGTCGGCATTTATTTCAATACCTTTTAGTGTCTGCCCAGCGCCTACGGTACTATTGATATCCATGAACATACCGGATCCTTGATCTTGAACGGTCAGTAAATAATAACCATAACTGGTAGCACTAACATCAAGAGGCATACTGAAATAGTTTCCAATAATGCTTTCATCAGCTGGAGTTATGTTTGTGACAAAATCCATATACATGCCGTATATCGTTCCGGAGATAGTTCTCGCATCACCGTATTCCATATTGATAACTCTACCTTCACTATAAACACCCGCAGTCGGCATCCCTTCTAACTGGAAGTCCAATGGGTAAGGTGTAGGATCTGAAGTTGGAGCGATGTTCAAAGAGGATAATAGGATCGGAGATAATACCACAATACCAAAATCGTAACCCGCAGCGATATAAAGGCCGTAATCGTTACAATCCACACTGGTAGTTGGAGTGTCCATGAACATTACCGCAGCGTTACTCGTTCCTGTTGCACATGCCGAAGAATCGTAAACGCCATATATATTGTAGGCCCATTCGGTATTCCCAAGATCATGGGTGGTCATATTCGTATTTATTGTTGCAATACCGTCGTTAGTACTTGTAGTAACATTGATATCCAAAACTCCATCGGTATCGGTATGTGGAATAGTAGTTCCGTCAATAAGTACCGGAGCGTCGGCAGGTAGGTTTACCGTTAACCATCTACCATTTGTGCCGCCAATAGTTGTATTACAATATGCATTCAAAACATCTACAGGTGAAGCTACATCGTCACCTAATTGTGTCGTGTTCAATACCGTTGTATTTATAACTGTCCAATCGCCACTTACTCCTGTTATTGGATATAAGAAAAAACTAGTCATTTTAACTCACTCCTTTTAGTTTAATTTCAACAATTTTATTAATGATAGTGTCTTTACCCCATCGTTTAGTTGCTTTAATTTCCAACTCTTTTGCACGTTCTATTAGTTTTGTTTTGGTCAATGACCCCAACTCTTCTCTAAACTTTTCTTCTTTTATTTTCTTACTGACACTGACCTTTTTAACAGGCTCCTCAGTTGGTTCTTCTTCTTTTTCATCTTCAACTTCTTCAGTTGGAGTTTCTTCTTCGACTTTTTCTTCATCTTCAGTAGGAGGTTCTTCCTCGACTTTAGGTTTCTCCTCTTCATCCGTCGGTTTTCTAGGTACATGACCTTCAGGTGCGGGATACCGATGTGGTTTAGGGGTCATAGGTACATGTGTTCTTGGTGGTTGCAATTCCTTTATTCTTTCTCCTTCTCCTCGTGATGCCATTTCTAGTCTTGGGGGTAATCCTTCTTCAATTACGGCATAGATTGTATTACAATTTACACATACCACTCCACTAATTTTCCTACCATCACTTGTATGTACATTTGTAACTGTTAATGGAACTTTGTTCCCTTTTTCATCTATTATTCCTTCTCTAGTTAACACTTCACTTCCTTTACAGACTGGACAAGCCATTATAATCATCTCCTTTTATTAGTTGTTCCCATAGCTTTAGCGTAAACATCCTCGGTAATAGGTATTATATATTCATAATATATTTCTTGATCGGCCACATTAGCCATTACCCAAATATTTTTAGGTATCCACTTACGTCGAATCCAACTTCTACTTGGTGCGTCTAATGGAGTGAGAGTAAAATATTTTGGACTATTCGGTGAAGGAGGATCTTGAAAAGAAACATCTAAAGTTATAGTAGCATGTTCGTTATACAATGCCCATTCCAATGCCGTTAAGGGTAAACCCGGTAAATCTACCCAATCAGTCGTAGTTGTTAATATAATTCTATTAGACCACACACTAACTTTCTTTCCGTCTAGCAATGCAACAACACACTTATTTTCCTCTACCATTCAAAGCCACAACCCCTGCTTAATCATGAGTATCGTAATAATCTACGTCGATATCCACACCCGTTGCATCGTCACTGGTAGCATAGAGCTGGTCTATATCGCTTGCCGAAGCTCCTATTGTTCTAAATAATGGAACACGAGGATCATTTGATTCAAAATGTATGGTCGCATACTGTGGAAGGGTGAACGGTCCACCAATTTGTTGAGTAGTTGGAGCTGCTGCATCTCCTCTATATAGGGTGACAGTTTGAACCACATTCTCTTTTGACTTCATAGTTATGCGGTAATAATTACGTCTCCAACCGTCTATGATAACTTCATTGTCCACCGCACCCGGAGCGACACTTGTTATTGTTCCACCGCCACGCTGAGTCAACTGACGAATCATATCTAATGTTAAAATATCTGACATTTTAAGCACGCTCCCTTAATGGTTCCCCTAATGGTCTAGTTTCGCTCTCAGCCGTTTGATACATTAGGTTCTGGTCAACCCAAATAACAGGATCAACACCAAATACATCCCTAAAGTTGTCCATTCTCCAACCTTCGGTTCCAGGTCCCCAAAGAGTTACATCTTTAGTTAACCTTCTTTTTAAAACATCATGTATTATTTGTGCTTCTTCTTTTATGTGAGGTCGGAAAGGTTTGATTATAAGTTTATTAATATACCAATGGTTCTTCGGAGTCACACTGTAAGATGCAGGGTTAAATACTGCAAACCTAACTTTTTGTTTATAGGGTAAGAAAAATCTACCTCTACCTGTAGGTCTATTATATGGGCTTTCATAACCATAGATCAATCGCCCGAAAGAAGTCTCATCTGATGCCGATACATCAGGCGTTCCTATTTCTGGTCTGAGTGTACCTCTCATAATATCAGCTGGAAAATTCCACCATACTTCTATCCAAGGATCGTTCCAATCGTGGAACACCTCATACATCATTAACTTATCTTCATGGTATAGAAGTTCTAATTCTGCACCTGAAACAGATACCTGAACATAATCTGGTACTGCCGCACCCGATCTTGGTCCTATACCAGTAAATGTAGTTGCTTCTGTCCATCTGGTATAATTATAAGGGACCAATTCATTCAATAAAACTCGATATACTAACCACCCATCATTAAATGGGTGAGCCACAATTTTATGTGGCGTTTGCATTAATTCTGTATATGATCTAAACTCGTCGTACATATTATCACACCTCCGTACATTTGGGGCAGGCTGTGATTTTAGCCTGTGATTACCTAAGTATAGGTATTTTAAAATGGAGCTACTTCCACTCTAGCCTGTATATCGATGGCACTTAGATTGTCAGTCGTAGTCACTTCATTCAACAGTGCTGCTGGAGTACCAGCGGCATAAGCACGATATGTAACGACATTACCCGCAACACTAATGGGCATTACAGTTATACCTGTATCGTCACCAGTCTCTCCTTCAGTTGCGATCATGCTTACTTGATCTATACTTTCTATATTTCTAGTACCTGGCACCGTCATTGTAGGTGGAGCCGCTCTATCATAACTTGACGGACCTGCCTCGGAATGTGTGGCCTGTCCACGTCCTACAAATGGATTAGTAATATATACCATTATTATCTTCTCCTATCGTGCTTAAAATGGACCGACTTCCACATTAGCCTGTACATCAACCGTACTTATATCGTCACCCGTAGCCACTTCATCCAACAGTGCCGGTGAAGTACCAGCGGCATAAGCACGATATGTAACGACATTACCCGCAACACTAATGGGCATTACAGTTATACCTTGATCTGTCGTCGTACCTCCTTCAGTCGCTATCATGCTTACTTGATCTATACTTTCTATATTTCTAGTACCTGGTATAGTGATTGTGGGAGGGACTGTTCTATTATAACTTGCTGGACCTGCCTCGGAATGTGTAGCCTGTCCACGTCCTACAAATGGATTAGTAATATATACCATTATTAATCACCTCGTTAATTTATACTAACAAGATTAAGATCCAAGTCGGCAGTTGGTTTTAGTCGTTTGTGTTGCTCTGGTGTATTCTATAAATGCGAAAGCTACTAATGCTATGTTCTCAATAGCAGTAATCTCAGTTTGGACACCGTATTTAAATGCAGTAGTTGGTGTCAGTATAATGGGTATTCCTCGTTTTGCCATTCGACCTTTTGATCTCAGATGTTGTTCAATAATCCATTCGGCTATATCTGCACCACCGATTTTAGCCAATATTGATTTTATGACAGAGTTCAACGCTAATGTCCTTACACCGAAATCAATCACAACCCACGGTATATCGTTTGAATCTTTGGTCATAATTGTACCACCAGCATCGAAAGTCACCTCATTCTGGATGAACTCATTTGCATCTCCCGATTGACTTCCATCACCCAACCACTCTCTACGGCCTGCTGTCCAAGCATCTCTTCCTAATACCGCACTAGAAGTTGCACATGCACCCCACTCACGGTCAACCCCGCCAGCAGTTCTACCTGCGGCAGTTCCGCCAGTTACATCTTCAATTGTAACCCATCGGAATCCAAATTGACCACTTAAGGGTTTAGATCCTGCGAATACCTTGCCACCATGCACTTTCTTTGCAATTTCTGCCGCCGATATGAAATACTGAAAATCACGGTCGTCGAATGGTGAATATGGTTCCATGTTGTCGTCATAGAATGTAGTCTCTCTCATATAGTCTTCTTTTGCTATTGCTTCCTCTGTGTCACTAAACTTCATCGCATCATATTGGATCTGATTAACAGTTACTTGATACGACTCTCCTGCACTTACATCATTTCTATTTGGCATATATCTCACCTCAACGCATATTCGGTAATTCTTTTCCTAGTTTCTGGAATACTTTCAATTTCTATATTTTCCCGGCCATCAGTTACTTCTTCTGATGGCGGTGTCGGTTCGGGTTCTTTTGTTGGTTTTAACGCTTCAGCCAAACCTAACTCTTTTATCTCGGCTTTTTTCGCTTCAAAAGTCGGTTTAGCAGTATCCTTAGCAGCTTTTATAGAGTCACCTAATCCGACTCCCGCCGCTCTTGAAGACTTGAACCCTTCTTTAATATCATTAAATACATCACTAAAGGCAGTTCCCAATGCAGTCATTCTTTTTGCCATAGTGCATCACTCCTTCAGGGTTTTGGCATCGGTTTTATATGTTCCCCAAAAATTTTTGAGTGCTGTTTTACGTCTAGCCATGTACACCTTCAACTTATCAGAATATTTCTTCAAACCTTCCATTGCCATTAAAATACACTCCTTTATGTTTGAAACCTAAATAGACGTGGGGGATTTTAAAGGTATAATATATAAATTTATAATTTTCAAACGTATGTAAATTTAATAATTATTAAATATCAAATGATTTAAATATCTTTAGAATGATAGGGGTTACGATGGGATATATCAATGTGCTTATTGATGAAGAGACTCACCTGCGTCTCAATTTGGTATGCAAAGCAATGCATCAACCAATAAGAAAATTCGTGCCAGAACAAATCAAAAAAACTGTAAATGAGATGTTCAATAAAATAAAAGAAGGCAAAGGTGGTCCAATATCGGATGAGTGGATTAAAATTATTGAGAAGATGGAATCAAGATGAAATTGAACAAAAAAGAAATCGGCGATAAAATAAATAAAAACTTATCACAATTTCTTGATAAACCTCTAAAGGTAAATTGGTCAAAACCTAAAATTGAAGATCTCAAGATACTATTAGCAGTACTGGAAAGTTTTTCGGAAATAGAGAAATCGATTGATAAAAACAAAGATACAAGTTTTGAAGATATGATAAACAAATCTATCCAGGAAAAAATAGCAAAGTTTAAAAATATTTATGAAGTGAAAAAGAGGGCTATAAAAGCCAAAGTAATTAGCAAATTAGATGAATTACTCGAACTCTAACCCTCAGTTTTTTGTTCAAACTCTTTTTCTTCTTCATCAACATCTGCAGGCGGTTGATCTTTCATCCCTTTCTTTTTCATTTCCATATCGATATATTCTACCCCAAGTTCAGAAATTTTATCTATATTTTTCGTAGTAATAAGAGAACGATCCCTATCTCTATCCAACTCAAAACCATCACGTTTCTCTTTAATAGTACTATCTTTATTCGCATTCCCATCCACCATTTTCTGCATTCGCTTTAACATATCTTCTTTATCAAGTTTACCCGCCTCAACTTGTCTTTCCAAATGTCTCTTCCAACTATCTTCTTTTTCTTCTTTTCGTTCTTTGCGTTCATCTTGCAATTGAGTTTGGGATTGTTCAAATTTTTCTTTAAGATCATCAACAGTACCTTTCCATTTTTCGTCAACACCTTTAATTGCTTCACTTACTGTTTCTTTAATGCTTTCCGCATTACTTTTTTCTTCGTCTCGTTTTAAAACCTTTTCAGCAAACCCATCAATTAACTCTTTTGCAAATTCCTTATCGTCTTGTTTTGGTTGAGCTGGTGGTTGTTGTTGTTGGAACGGGTTAACCATCCCCATACCGAATTGTGATTGTGGAACTTGAATTTCCTTGTATAAATAAAGACCTGTATTTGAATCTATGCGGTGAGCACCTTTGTCATCGAGTAGAGGTTCTCTCATAACCATCATAGGCGGTTGCTGGTTTTGAGCACCATCATTTTTGTTACCACGAGCATCTTTACGCATTTCCTCTAGTCTCCTATCTATATGTAATCTCTCCATTTCTTTCATCTTTTCATCATGCATACGTTTATCAAAATCAGCTAGGCTTTCCAAATCATCCTTATCATCTTTGGATTCCTTTACTTTTTCCGGTTCTTCATCTTTCATAATATCTTTATCGATTTTCAGGAGTGCATCAGTTCTCAGATGATGTTTTGCCCTGAGTATTGTCCTAATTTTTGGTTGTGTTATCCTACATTCTCTCAAAATCTCATATGTATATTTAGGATCATCCATATCTCTTGGTGAACTCATCCCATGGGCGTAAGTATGTAAAACAGTCTTAACATTAGCAATACCATTGTCCGACAATAAGTTATAAAACTCTCTATCATCCTCTCGTAACACGCTGCCATCTATGCCTTTAACTTCCCTTTGTGAAGATTTTTCATCATCTATTTCTTCTGTTTTAATTTTTGGTGTTCCCTTTTTTTTAGGAGTCTCTTTAGCTTTCTTAGCCCTGTTCTCATCTCTCGTATGTCTTCCCAAACAAAAATTAACCTCGCCCTGAGTCTTATATGGCGTATCACATTTTGGGCATTTATATCCATCTTCTTCGGATTCACCCTCGGGTTCCTCTTCAGCTATACCTATATTATCCTCTACATCCATAAAAAACACCCCATAATCCTTCTATGATAGAGGGGAAATACCTCTAAATCCTCTTAAATCTTTCTATAAAACCTCTATCGAACCTCTAAAACCTCTACAAACATAGTGTATCAGAGACGGTAACAGACATGGTAACATAGAGGTTTTTAGAGGATTCTAGAGGTTTTTAGAGGTTTAACATAGAGGTTTTAGAGGATATAATCAGGATGTACAAGGTCTAAAACACAGGAATAGGTATAGTGTTCGGTGCAACAAAGAATTTATAGAAAAAAAAACTAGGAAGAAGGTATATATTTAATATATCCCCTATCCTTCAATCTCCTAAGAACCTTGATCCCGAAATCTTTCGGTTCGTAGATCCCTTTTCTTATAAGAACAATCGCCAATTTATCCGAATATTTCTCCCAAGCGTCGATTATTTTCTTAATATCGCCACCAATGGCACCTTTAGAATTAAACTTAATCTCACGTTTTAAAATAGCATCTTTAAAGTCGTAATCATAATAGTCCCCATCAACACGTTTTATCTTACCCTTAATCGCTGCAATAAGTATACCCGGTCTAGCCCATGTAACTATATCGGCATTTTTATTGTTCATTCCTTTTACTTGTTCGGTTTTACCAAATCTACTAATAATCCCGATTTGTTTCATTGTGTTGTTGTCCTCGTCAACTAACTTAATCAGAATGCGTTTGCCTTTGACGTTATATTCTCGATGAATCGCTTTAAGATCTATCTCGTCTCGAACACCCTCTTGTACGGTGTCAAACATTTTAACTAACTTTTCTGCGCTTCCGATCCCCATCTTTACTCATCTCCTTAATTATTACATTAGCAGTTTTTTCAAATACCTCATAGTCATTGTAGATTAAATGTTTACCTTCTTTCCGATTTTTATTGATCCTAGGATTGAACGGTATGGTACCCAAAAATCTCTTATTATATCTCCTAGCAAGTTTCCTAATCTCCCCCCTATCATAGAGATGTTGAGTTTTCCCGCATTTCTTACAAATAAAATCGTCACTACAACAAGAAGTCTCCTCCCCTGATTTATTCTCTATTAACCCTATAATCGGAATGCCATGTTGGATACACATATTTATCGCACGTTCGCATCCGTCAACGGCCTGATCTTCCGAAGTGCCTACTAAAAGTACACCTCCTATTCTATCAAATACGTTATTGATTAAAATAAACTCATCTGATAAAGTTGGCCCTGCATCTATAAGGAAATAATCGGGTTTCCCCCAATTAGTGCTGAACAACATATCTATAAGCTGGTTCTGTATTGTCTTGCCATCCATATACAAAGTTCTACGAGGAGAATCCATAAGAAAGGTTCCCATAGAATGCACCTCAATCTTGTTACCATTATTGTTGTAGGGTACGGGTAAGAGCTTTCCAGTATCTACGTCCATTTTATTTTCAATGCCCATCATACCAAGGTACCTTACCAACGACGGGTTCTCCACATTAACATCCCAAATTGTTACCTTCTTTTTAGTTATTTCCGAAAGTTTTAATGTCGTATTTACAATGGATAAAGTTTTACCAATCCCTCCCTTCAGATTTAAGACGATTATAGGAGGTGGAAGTACCTCTGTTGGAAGTTTACCGCAAGTGTCATAAAAAGAAGTCACGGGATGACGTTCATAATACCAATTTAAAAGTTTTCGAAAAGGTAGGGTAATATATTTAAGGATAGACATTGTTATCCCTTATATACTTTAGTAACTTTATACTTTGCTATTTCGCTAGAGGAGATGTGGATGCACTCTACTAAATCTAATTCTAAAAAGAAATCTAAAATTGACATAATGATAAATCTTTTACAAGAAATTAGAAATCTTATGTCGTATATCAAGAATTATAATGATAAGCTATTGAAATTGAAAATTAAACAACTTGAAGTAGAAGAGAAGATTACCAGTACTTTTTTTGAGGAAGATTCGGATGAAAATAAGCGAAAAGATAAAGTGGAGCAATAATCCCTTTTTAGTTTGGTTAACTTTTTTTCGTCCTATAAATGGGATATGTGCAGCATACGGAGTTTTTGTTGTCGTGCTACTAACCGGACACGTAGCTGGAATAGAACCCGATCTTTATAGGGTTGTTCTAGGATCCATTGTAACCTTTCTTTTCACCTGTGCGATTATAGGACACCACGATTTTTATGATAAAGCAGATATTAAAACGCATCCCTGGAGGGGTTTACATAGAGGTGCGATAAATAGAAGCACGGCCAGAGCGGTAGTTATAGAAATGTTCGTTATTTGCATCATAATGAGTTATCTTATTGGGATATATATTTTTATTTTAATGGTTGCCTTAATGTTTATAGGCATATGGTATAATCGATATGCGAAATACCAGCCCTATGGATTGTTCGTTGTGTCGATCTGTACGGCTGCCGTGGTGCCTTTTGGAAGCGTTCTAGCGACTCCTAGAGAACCGTTGATATTATTACCGTTCTTCCTGGGATTGCTCTGTAGCGAGATCTGTAGGGAAGCAGGGAACTATTGCCAAGATAGTATCGGAGATGGTAAAGGCGGATCTAAAACATTACCTGTAATGATCGGACGAAAAAAAACAATGTATGTCGGCCTGATATTCCTGATTTTAGCGGTTATACCCTTTCTATCGCATCATTTCGGTTGGTTCGGGGCTGTATTGATCAATAACGGTATGTATCTCATTGGAGGTGTAGGATATCTGGTACTTTTGTCGATGGCATGGGTTAACTGTAACTTGCATCTAAACAGTGAAAATAACGAAGATCATATTTTTAAAGTATTTGAATACAACTGGCGATACGCTGGACGGTTTTATCTGATACTCATCCTACAACCGTTGATGTTGGCAGAAATATTTTTTTAAATCAAGTGACAGTCGCTCAGGATGTTCGCTCATAAATAATATTCGAACCAATATCCATCATTGTCGCATTCCCATTTTATAGAATCTTTGGTCTTTTTACCAATCATTTCCTTTCCACATCTTGGACATTCCATATCGCTCACATCCTTCGCTGAACCCCGCCGTTCATTCCGGCGATTGCTCAATGTCTAAAGGACAATTATCCTTTATCTTTGTAACATCATCGACACAACATGGGTCATCACTTGAAACAAAGCAACTAGATTGTAATACTCCGCAGTAATAACTTCCTATTGCCTTAGTTACAAATGGACACGCACCACAACTTTTCACTCTTATTATTCTATTCATATCGCAATCGCCTCCATTAACGGTAATCTGATTTATAGCTACCTTCGGGGCATCAGTCGGCGATTGCTCTTTAAATATTGTGTGTAGCCATTTGATTATAGAATCAAAACAACACAACCCTCCACTACCCATCAATCCATCCTTATATTCGTGCCATTCATAAGAACCGCCCTTTATTTTTGATATTCTGAACTCATGTTCTGTCGTTTCTTCAAATTCCCAAACACCAATTTCTCTAACATCCTCCTCTGATTTATTATGTCTATTTTTCAAATGCCTAGCTTCTTCAATACTATCTACTGAACCTATTATTTCTTTTAGTATGAATTTCTTCATATCGCAATCGCCTCCTACTCTCTCCCGTTTATCCATAAGTGAAAACACCCCGCCGTTCATTCCGGCGATTGCATTTCATATATCATTAAATTCTTTGATTTTGTTAACTTGATTAATGCAACCTCTTGTGTACTGTCACCATACTGGAACGGTGTAATAAATCCCTTTCTGTCCCATATTGCACCAGCATCGGCCATTTCTTTCAATATCGGTATCAATTTTTCAATTTGTTCAAATTCTCCTTCTATTATAACTTTCAATACAATCGCCTCCATTAACGGTCAGCTATCATTCTGCTGATTTCGGGGCATCGTCGGACAATTCCATATCCATTCTTTAGGTAATAGATTAGGACTATTAAATTTCTTTATTACTATCATGTGGTCATAATCATGCTCTACCCATTCGTTACAATTATCACATCTTATCATGGAATTGTCCTCCACGCTCTCCTATTTATCCATAAGTGACAATACCCCGCCGTTCATTCCGGCGAGATTATTCATCGCCTTAATCTTTTATATATGTCTTCAACCAAAAAAGTTTACAGTTTAAATTCGGGCATAGATAACTAGATACACCGTGTTTATCTTGTGTTAAATTTAGTTCCACTCCGCACTTCGGACATTTCATAATCTCGCCTCCATTAACGGCGGGGCATCGTCGGATTGCTCTTTCCAATCCGGTTCCCTCTCAGCGATACGACATACTGGGCATTTTACAAATTTGCCAACAACATGACTCTTTACAATCCCCGTTCCTTTACAGTTGATACATTTGTCTGATTCCATGATTCGCAATCCTCCATTCCCTGCTGAAATATATTTTTCCTTTCTCCATTTTATAAGTGAAACACCCCGCCGTTCATTCCGGCGAAATTCTTTTAGTTTTACAATACTCAATATATTCCATCATTGTCATGCCGAGTTTTCGCTTTTCATCTGAATGTTCGTGCTCATGGACAACCTTCAATGTTTGTCCCATTCCTGCTTCATCTTCTGGTACATCTTCTCCGCATAAATTACATATTACCATATTAATCTCTCCAATTTCGCCTACATTAACGGTTATCTATCATTCTGTTGATTTCGGGGCATCGTCGGGATTTGCTCTAATACTTTTTTTCTCCCTAGTACAACCCTCTTATCAATATCGCTTCCTATGAATGTATCTCCATACCATAGTTCATAAACTTTTCTTTCTTTGATTTCAAATTTCATGTCGCAAATCCCTCCACTCTCTTATATCGGTTCAAAGTGACAACCGCTCAGGATGTTCACTCATTTAATTGCTCCGCTATACAGTAAGGACAAGTTAACCAATAAGGCATATCATGTTTTTCACATTTTGGCATCATTCGCTCACATCCTTCGCTAGACCCCGCCGTTCATTACGGCGAAGCTCATCTATACATTGTATTGCTTCATACATACAAAATATTGATATCCAACATAGCGAAAACTGAAGTACAACTGGTAACTGTCCTGTTCCGTAAACTTCAATTTGAAGTAATATTATTGCAATTGCACAATATATGAAACATTTTAATTTGTTATTCATTCGCTTCGCCTCCATTAACGGTTATCTGATTTATAGTTATCTTCGGGGCATCATAGCCCCGCTGAAATACATTTATCCTTTCTCCATTTTAAAGTGACGTATATATAATATATACGTAAACCCCGCCCTAAAAGAACAGAGCCTCCCTATATGTGAACGATCACTCATTGAAATGAGTGGTTTCAAAGTCAACTCACCACCAGCTGAGCCACGAGACATCGATTAATGTCTGGTGCTGTGCCTTCGGCTGTTGGTTCATTGCTACTTTGTTCAGGGCCGGATTCACTACGGCCCAGACTGTTCAACATATAGTAGAACAATCTTCTTGTTATATTAACTGCACCGAGCCAATCCGCATTGAGCGTCTTTTTACAAGATATACAGACTGCTAGGATTGAAGGACTCCTTTTAATATGTCCCAAACAGTCATTGCAAGTAGAGGACGTTCCTCTTGGATAGACTCGTCTGATGGCAATTGAATTGCCATGAGCTTTATAGATGAGCATTTCTTCAAGTTTCTTGAATGCCCAAGAATGGCCTTTTCGATTCTGTTTCTTAGACCATTTCATACGTTCTCGGATACCTTTTAAGTTCTCAAGAACGATTACAGCATTTGAATATTTGGTTGTTATTTTGATAATGTCCGTTGTGATTTTGTGTAATTGGTCGTTGACATAGTTCTGTTCTCGGCCTCTGGATTTCTTAATCATCTTCAGCAGTTTCTTCTTACCGAGTGCACGACGTAACTTGTAGAACCGTCTGCGTTTCTCCAAGATAGGTTTTGCCGAATAGAATTTCGACTCCAAGACGGTTCCGTTCCTATCTTGGACAACCACAGTGGCTACATTATTATGTGAGCCACGGTCAATGCCGATGAAATGTTGGAACTCGGTTTCTTTCGGTATCTTGCGTTCATACTCGAAAATGATGTTGAGGTAATATTCGCTGTCTTTGTAGATTAACTGAACGGCCTTGAAACGATTATTTAGAAGTTCTTTGATGTATTTATTACAAGACGTTATCGGAACCCTGACCTTTCCATTGACCGTTGAGATACTCGCCCACAGCCCGAAATGACCGTCCGACTCTTGGAATGTGATGGTTCGATGGTCATACCGGACGGTCATGAGTCCACGAAAATGTGGGAAGGTATGGTTATTGGGATTGTTATTGTAGCTATCATATTGTTCTTTGGCGATGTCACGGCAGGTCTGTATCAGTCCGGTGGTCAAGTCATAGAGTGCTTTACATTCATTGTATATATCTTTCATTGGTTTGTCCCTTGCTATGTGATATAGATAGTAATTTATACATTTTTTATATCTCCGCATTGTAAGATTCAAAGCCAATTCTTTATGCTTGTTTGGTTGAATTATTTTGAACTGTCGTGTCCATTGAATTTTCATATCGAATTCCTCTACATTCCAAAAGGTATATTAGTTTGCAGATATATATAGCTTTGTGGGAGGGGTAATTGAATTTACTCTACATTCCATAGAGTTTTTTACACCTCTCCCGCAATTCATCCACCCTTTAAGAAAGGCGGTATTCTTGCTCAGAAAGTTATAAAACTTTAGGCGGGGTAACCAAAAGTAAATTATTAAATATATTCAAAAAACTGATATTTCGGTCCTTTAGCTATACGTTTCTCGACGGCATACTTAAACGAATTAGGTAAAACATTGTACATTCTATAAGCGATTCTCTCCTTCCAAGTAATCAAGTTAAATTTGTTATATCTTAATCCTTTCTCTTTATTAACCCAATTTTTCCAAAGTTCCGGGTATAAATATTTTCGATAAAAATTCTCATATTTTCCAGGGTCACAAAGACCACCAAGATAGCCAGATTTCAAACTGTTCGGCAACCCAGCCCCGGACTGAGCCAAAACTAATCTCGCAGCATCTCCTACAACCATAACATTTCCGTTAGTTACGCGATCAAGAGGTTTTGGTATTGGACATATCCCGCCGGATCTACGGACTATTTCATAACCAGGATAGTATTTATCTAAATGATCCAATAATATATTTTTTATTCTACCACTGACTGCACCTAGACCAATGTTTGAGACATGATCGCCTTTCGGAAATTCCCAAGTGTAACCCAAATTGCCCAAATTCAAGTGTACCTTAATAGTTTTATCGTCGATATCGGGATGTCGGATTGTATACTGTAAACATTTAAAGTAATCATTCTTTTCAAGAGGATAGTTCAGTCCCACCTTGCACCCAATAATGCTCCGATATCCAGAAGCATCGATTATCCATTTACCTTCATATTCACCTTTATCGGTAATTACAATGCCGTCTTTATAATCTAAAACACGTTCATTTAGTTTTATTTCACAGTCAACACGTTTAGCCAGATCTTTCTCAAACAGTGTCCTGTCCAATACAATGGTCTTTATGGTAACCATATTTAAAGATCCCTTCTTACCGTTGGGTAGATACATCTCACCGAACTCAGTTACATTATATTCTGGTAGTATAGGTAAATCGAACATTTTCAAAACCAGATCTATAATTCCTTCGGCACACTGTACTGGTTTACCAATTTCTTTTTTTTTGTCAATTATTAAAAAATCCTTCCCGCATCTGGTAGCTGCTAAACCAGCCATTAACCCTGAAGGACCCGAACCAATAATTATCGCGTCGTACATCTTTTCTCCTCCTCAACAATTTCCTCTAAAAGATTTGTAAAAAATAAAAGTAAAACTAAAGTACCAAGCAGCTGCAGCCAAAGGTAATATAATTGCCTGGGCGCCGGCCACGGCTATCAATACAACGATGATCGGGATCATGGAGAAGAACGGGCTAACGGTTGCATATTTGTGTACCTCGCTCCTGGAATATGTATTACCGTTTTCTCTCAACAATTGGTCGATGTGTATTGCAAGATTCATCCCTGAAATAAGTGCAATCGCCACGACGGTACCGAGATCTGCAAAGAACAATGCCCAAAACCCGATCATAAGTATTTGGAAAAGATGAACGAACAAGAAAATTAGAATGAAAACGGTGGATAGATGTAGTACTCCATTTTTCAAATTCGCACCCAATTTCCTGGCATCGTTAACCTGATCGTGTTCAATATCTTTCAGGTCAGAACATTCGGAGCTCTGAATAAAATTCTCTAGGAAACCGTAAAATGCTATTATGTATACCACTATCGGAATATCGTTAGAGATTATAGAGGCGGAGAACATGACAAGCGATAAAACGCCTACCGATAGAAGGATTGAAACGAAATTATATTTTTCATCATACCAGTTGTACGTAGTACACGACACCGCGCAGATAAATAACCAGACCATAGAGATTGGATTTTCAAGGGCTAGAATAATTCCAAAAATAATTGTAATTGAGTAAAGAACGAATATAAATGATCTGGCGTTTTTTAGAGAGATATCGCCGGTGACTAGAGGTTTATTTTTTTGGAAGATCTTTTTATCCCCCTCTAGACCCCAATAGTCGTTTAACGAATTTCCGACCATGCAAACGAGCATACCGAAAATAAAAAGCTCCAGAATCCTGTAGTCGAATATGGTACCCAAACAACAAATCGCACCCAATGTTGCTAGGGCGCCAACGGTTAAGGAAGTTTGAGTTCTGCATAGTTTTAGATAATCTTTTAGCATTGCAACACAAAAGTATTTATGGATTTATAAACATTTGGTATTTAATGCATTCTATATACATCCCCCTATACCTTGGTGAGAAAAAAAACTTCTGCACCGAGGCGACGCTAAAATCCTTCCTAGAGCATTATGGTATATTAAAAACGCAAGAGCAAATTCATAAAGAGGTACCGTATTTTGAACACCCGAATTTAATACCTTATTTGATAAAAACAACAGGTAAAACCTTTATAAAACCATCAAAAATAACCTCATTGAAAATAAAAGAAATTATACAATCTAGTAATCCAATTCTTTTGAGGTTAAACAAAAAACATACGGTTGTAGTAGTTGGATATAATGACGGTATACATGTTTTAGATCCCGCAAAGGGTAAAATGACTCTTAGTTTCGATGAAGTTTTAAAAAATATGACTGGTGCGGTTTATATCCAAAATTATAAATGATGTTATATACATTTAGTATTTAGGAGCTGAAACGATGGGACTTCTTACAAGAGCAGCTAAACGTGTCATTAGACGGTACAAAGAAAAGAAAGAAGAAAAAACCGACGGTACCGAACCCTCCCATGCTAATAAAGAGGAGATTTTAAAATTACTCGACGAACATAAACTGGGTGCAATAAAAATAACCGAAAATAAATGGGGGACATCATCACCAGAAGTTAAATGGTTGAATAATGTTATTGAATTATTGATCGAAGAAAGAGAACAGGTAGAAAATGTATGTTCCGATCTCGGCAATGATGTACATATACCAGTACCAGTTTTTCTAAGTTTAGAAAAGAATTTCTGTACGGAAAGTGCAATTCAAATGTTATTAGCGTATTTGAATATTTCCAAATCCCAAGATGAAATAAATAAAGAAGTACCGTATTTTGAAGATAAGAATCTAATCCCTTACCTAGAGAAAACTACGGGTAGAAAATTCATACAAAAATCTAAACTTACCGAACAAGAAATTAAAGATCTGTTGTTAGATGGTAAACCTATTCTATTGAGATTAGACGGTAAACATACAGTAGTAATCGTAGGGTTCGATGGTGGAGCTCATGTTCTAGATCCCGATAAGGGCAACACCTTAATGGGTTTCAATGATGTGATCGATAAAATGAGTGGTGTTGCTTATATGGGGGAGGGCACTTCACCGGATTCAGTAACAGATGGAATAGATTATGTAACCAAATGGATAGAATTTGAAGGGATGAAACTTAAATTTTATATTAAAAGAATGGATCCTATTGTGGGTGGAGGATTTATGGCGGGTATTAGGATAAAAAAAGAAGGAAGGGAGATGGGCGATCTAAGCGCTCATTTGGAGACACCAAAAGAAGCAGTTGAAGATTTAAAAGAAGATTTGCCTGATTTTTTCGATGAAACACTGACAAAAAAAGAAATAAGCATTATGCAGAAATTTATAGATATTGAATTTGATAAATATAAAAAAGAACAACTAAGGATTTTAGAAAAATACCCCCCATCTATTTTAGAACGGACATTTCGTATTGGTGGTCCTAGGGTTGGAAAGAGAGAATGGTTTGAAAACGGGAAGCAAGACGGCACTCCAGATTCGGGCAACCCGAAAGAACGAATGATTTCAGTTAGCAAAATAGAATTAAAGAGATTGCCTTGGTATTTAGCAGAGAGATTTAAAACCACTCCCTTCTTAAAGGAGGGATATATAGCTCATGTAAGTCCTGAGGTGGAGAAAGAGATACGTGGAATTATCGGAAGAAAATCTAATCAATCTTCAGCCCCATCGGATTCGGACAACCCCACCTGGCATTGTTGGGAGTGCAGTACCAAATTCACTGCAGATGACGGCGAATATTGTGATAAATGTAATACATATCTATGTCCAAAAGGTCATTGTTTATGTTCACTAGATGACGGAAAACGTAAAGTAGCCGAGAACGCTATGCTGAGTTATTACGGTTCTACAAACAAGGTGCGAAAGAAAAAACCCCAAAAAGATTCTTCAAACTATAAAGATGAATATAATACAGCTCTTGAAAGTCTTTTATCAAATGGAAAATGCGATACTAAAGATGACGATATAGCTGCTAAATTACATAAACAAATCGAGGAACTGGGCGGTGAAGCATCGGTATCAAATGAAAATATTAATTCTAAAAATATATACCATATATCTATTATAAAAGAACCTCCGTCGGAAGAATCCACAGAAATAGAATCAATTACATATTATTCAAGTAAAGAACATCCTTCAGCTGCAATATTGAGATCTCTGTTCAATTTTTACGGAAAAGATCTTACAATCGACCAGGTAGCTAAGGATACATCTAAAACTGATAATATCGTAAAATATATAGACAATACAACAGATAAGGTTTTTATATCTCCAAAAAGTATAACCGAACAAAAAATAGAAGAATTGATCGACAGCAACATACCAATAATGATTCGTATCGTTGATAAATATACTATTCTGGTTAAAGGTTATACCCCTAAAAGTTATATCTATAATCATCCAGAACTAGGCGAAGATCAAGTTTCAAGTAAAGGAGAAATTATTAATACGGCTACGCAAATAATTTACGAGTTCAGGTTAAGTTCACTTAAAAAAGGTAAAGAATTATTGGACGAAATCAAAAAATAAGAGTTGATTTAATATGATAAAGCAGTGTATAGCTAATAAGCAATCGACGATCAACTTACTTCAGATGATTGTGGAAGAGTCGGAAGACGAGAAATTGGTAGACGCTTTAATCCGAGTCGCGGATAAGATCAATGAGATGCCCGAATGCAAGATCGCGGGTGTAAAGGGCAAGGTTAAGCGCAAAGCTATTGCGCGGGATAAGTACTTGAGTTATTGTATGGGTGGCAAAGAAAAAGGCGGATTGGCGTTGACTATGAAACAATGCTCTCCTAAATTCAAAGATTTATCGGAAAGAGAGCGTACCAAATACCAGACCCAAGCAGACAACGAGAACCAGTGATAGGTGCCTTTTATGGATCCACACTCGATATCTATAATGCTTACTTTAATTAGGAACGGCGATATGACTACCTACAGAATCGCCAGGGAAACAAAGATATCCGATCAACAAGTTAGGCATAAGTTGATCAAACTTGAGAATTTGGGTGTAGTTAAACCTATTTTCAATGATATTACCAAAAAGACTATGTATAGAATCCATAAAGTTTTTAACGATAATCCTTCTATGAAAGAAATAAATAAATATATTTCAAAAATTGCAAAGGTCATTGATAAAATAGAGTTAACAACTCCTGAGAGTATGCAAGGTATAATGGATTTTATGATAGACCGGTTACATGTATTAAAGGAGTAATTTATCAAACGCAACATTTCTAAAACCCACATGCTTTAGCGGTGGGATACAGAAATGCATCCGATAGAAGAGTACATTCGGTGCACTCTCATCGTAAACCATATATACCCTTAAATCGATATAGTTTTGGTTGAAATGTGTTTGCGAAATTACGAATATCGTATATATCCTTCTAAGATACAAATCTCTCGGTTGAATACTCAGTTTTGGCTTGCTAAACAAATGTACAATATGCTTCTCACTATTCGTAAGGATACCTATCTCTGTAATGGAACCACCATCAATAAATTCAATATGAACAAGATAATTACGAAACTCAAAAATATTGATACCAACTTCAAAGGTGTCCATTCCCAAGTTCTCCAAAACCTTTCCGATAGGCTCTCCAAAGCATTCTCTAACTTCTATCGGAGAGTTAAAGAGAAAAAAGCTGGTAAGAGAGTCAAGGTAGGATTCCCCAGATATAAGAAACGACTCAAAAGTATTAACTACCCCCAATCTGGATTTAAATTCGTTTCCGATAAGAAATTGCGGATATCTAAAATCGGAAATGTACCCATTGTCCTCCATAGAGTTCCCAAAGGTAAAGTTAAAACTATGACCATCAAACGAATGAAAAGCGGTAAATGGTTCGTTGTATTCTCCTGTGAAATCGAATCCGATACTAATGCAAGACCTGTCAACGATAAAGTTGTCGGTATCGATGTCGGACTTGAGAACTTCGCCACTCTCTCCGATGGTATTGTAATCGAGAATCCCAGACATATCAAGAAATCCGAAAAGAGATTGAAACGGTTGCACAGACGAGTATCCAGGAAAGTCAAAGGTAGCAATAACCGTTGGAAAGCCATCCATAGACTGGCTATCCAATACGAAAAGGTCGCTAACCAACGGAAAGATTTCCTTCATAAAACCAGTAGATTCATAGCTGATAACTACGGTACTGTTGCGGTTGAGAATCTTAATATCAACGATATGATTAAAAACAATTATCTCGCTAAACATATCGCTGACGCATCGTGGGGTACATTCCTCAATATGACTGCCTATAAGGTTGAAAGTACTAATGGGCAGTTCTTTGTCGGAGAACCCTTTGACCCAACTACACAAGAATGTAGTGGTTGCGGTGCGATTGTTTCCAAGACCCTTAAAGATAGGATACATAATTGCCCCTCTTGTGGACTTGTAATGCCACGAGATTTGAATAGTGCTATTAACATTAGTAATAGGGTAGGACTTGCCCGAATTTACGCCTGTGGAGATTCCACCTCTACATCTCGTTCTAAACGGGATGCAAGTGGAGTCGTCGAAGCAGGAACTATATACGGATAATGTGTTTTTCAAATACATTTCAACCACCGTTGGAAGCCCACGGCTTTAGTCGTGGGAGGATGTCACGATGGATCGTGTAAAAGTCATAAAAGATTGAAAATTATTTTTGAGCAAAATATATATGCCTGCATTTTCTATCCTAACTCATAGGAGACAAATATTATGGCATTGAAAAGACGAATTTTCGGAAAAATTGTGATTGTCGATTTGAATACAAAACACGGATACCGGGTTTCACCTGGTGTAAATGCTAGGGCAAGCGCGATAGGACGCTGCGCTAAAGGGAAACCACTCGAAGTCAGGAAGACCTGTTTTCGAACTGGTGGAAAATAAATTTAATTTTCTACCCTCTTTTTCTTTTTTTTATTCCCGAGCAATATCCGAAATTCCGGATAACATTTTTATTTCTTGTGGCGATAGCGTTCTTGTGGTACCGCATTTACATTCGATAATAATATCTCCACCCTTCTGACCGCTGATCTTAATATTTCCATCGTCGAATATTGGCTCTGTATCAGACATTAAAATCCCTCGTAAAAACACTACAATGACACATATTTCTAACAGAAATTTCAATCTCGTGGACGCACTTATCACAAGGACAGGTCCGGTTTTTAGGGTCACAGCAACACCGGTGTTCAGGGTCCATGGCCATTTGATCTATCTTAGGTTCTGTCCAGCTCTTTATCTCGGTAATTTTTAATTTATTCTTTTCGGCGAATTTCTCCAGAACCGCCCTGAACTTTTTAACCTTCTCAGGATCCACAAACATTTTCTCCCTGGGTTTTTTCTCTTTTTTGATCTTAGGTTTCCTGGGCCTGTTCTTCTGTCTTTTTCTCTGTTTTTCCAACTCTTCCTTTAATTTCTTAATCATAGAAAATACATCCCTAATCTTTCTTAATCTTCACGCATGTTTTTTTCTTTCCAGAATTTATATCCAGTTCGCAAAGTTTAAGGAATTTTGAAGCCTCATCGTCTTCCATTTCAAGCAGTGTGGGGAACAAGGTTATGCCATAACTCAAAATTCGTTTGTATCGTTCAGAACCCTCAATCAGAGGTATAAGTCTGATTTCGCCCCTTACGATTTCTTCACTATATACCTCTTTAGCTTTTTCACATTCTTCACATGTATCCAGTACAATAAGAAACTTAGATATAACCACTTTACCCATTATAATCCCCAGCTTTTAGGATCACTTGATTTAACATCTTTTGATTGGTTTAAGATTTCTTTCTCAACGATTTCTCTCTCAATAATTTCTTTTATGGTTCTTGAACACATTTTGCATTTATTTTCTGGATCGGCAAATTGTTTTAAAATTGTAAGTGTTATCGCATCAATCTCTTCTCTTGAAAATCGTTCAGGGTAGATTATCTCCATAACTTTGGCCTTGATACCTAGCCGGACAGTTATATCCGGATCTTCAATGGTCGGTATTTCTCTAAAAAACTGTGCATCTGTACCCTTATATTTGACTTTATAACCCTGCTCGAATTTTTCAATTACCGCTTTGGGTTTTTGACAATACTCAGGACCTTCAAAAGAATCCATTTTACGCCTCCATTGAGTTATATGGAAATGTAAAGATATATACGTTTCGCATTATTCTCCCGCACATCCATCTTCACCCGCATTACACAATGGACAATTTCTATATCTATATTTTCGATGTTCATCCTTTTTATGCTGTTTAATTAACTCATCTTCTGAATATTCTTCCTTTTTAATTTTTTTTTCCCACATACTATACCTCCATAGGTGGGCAAGGGGGAGGGTGAAAGATAACCCTTGAAGAAACGGTGATGTCGACCAAAACTCCAAAGGCGGGATCCTCCCCACATGCCCATGATGTATTAATCCTGATATTTAGCTTTCGCTACAAAAACCCTCCCTTTATTATTACCTGCATATGTAATTCCATCTTCATCTTTTTCAAGTAGATAACATTCGTCTGGTTTAATTATTTCGCATATCATTACCATACTTCGACCTTCCTCAACAAACTGATCATTTGACTAAAGTCGATCTTTTCAAACACACACGCATATATTATATTATTTCTCTGAATTTCCTTCTCAAATCCGTTCATCTATAACCTCCATCAATATATATTATCAAACTTTAACTTTCCATCATCATTTTTAACGGTCATTTCCTTGGCACCCCGATTCAATGCGATTATGATCTGGTTGAGGAACTTGTTTACATTGTCTTCAAATATCCCCTCGTGAATGGTCTTTTCATGGATCTTGTTTTTCAGGTATGGGTATACGTTATCTTCTATTTTTAGTGTTAGTTGTTTCATGTTATCTTAACCGTGGGATTTTTAAATTTAAGTTTTATTATTGGTTTATCCTCATAAGGTTCGGGACGAATATATATACTTTTTTCATTTATAGTTATTATTGTCATGTTATTTCACATCCAGTTAAGAACTTCGCCCTTCACTCAGGCGAAGATTTTGATAGTATCTCCAGCTTTAGGCGGTTTTTTACAAAGTTCTTTGCATAGCTTTCTATCTCTACAAGTTCTGCAATTTGTGGTACTTATTTCACAGACGCCCAATATACAAGTCATTACTCTTTCTGGTATTTTATATTCCATCTTAATCTCTCCTATAATATTCGATTTTAGGGTGTCCTCCGCATAATCATCGATCCTTTTCGCACCGATCACATGGGCATTCCTTGTTCATCAAGATTGCCAACTGTATCGTTATGTCCAGTTGGCATTTATTTTGCGGATAATCCTTAATGTCTCTCAATTGTTCAGCTCCCTCAATCAGCTCGTCCACCTCGCCAAATACTTTATCCAGTTTATTTTCGTTTTGGCAAATCGGACACTCTTGGATCCTCTTATTATCGTGATCGCCTTTTTCGTGGTTTATAATTAATTTGTCTTCATCCATGAATTTCAGCTCCAAAGTAACAAGGGCAAGGGGGCGGGATAGATACCCCTTTACCCTTAGATCAGATTTAATGTTTACACCTATCTTTTTTCAATTTATCAGTATATGGTTTATAGAATCTCTCTAACCTTTCAGCGTTCTGTTTTCTCCGTTTTTCTTTAAAGTCTTTTTTACTTGGAGTATGGACCTTTTTTTCCTTTTCAATTAATACCATTTATTCACTCTCCTTATCAATAATATACTTATGTTTAGGTATCCCGGTCCATGCGCCATCGGTAACGGGTATATTGCACACCTCCATAACGGGGACCATGTTTGAGAGGATCCACCGCTTTTCGATATCTTTTATAGAGAATTTCAATGTCATTTTTCTTTCACTACTCCCGCCTTCCCGAGGGTGTGACCCTGCAAGGGGAGACATAAAGGTGCGGGTACTTAGACCCGCTTAAACCCAATGTATTAAAGGATGGCTTTCGCCATCCTCTCAGCAATCTCGGATACAGATTCATATTCTCTTGAAGTCCTTTCGAGTTCCTCGGCAACCTTTTCCATATATACCGACAATCGACCACTTGATACCATCTTTTTCAAGAGAAATCTGCTTATAGAGTCGAAGGGTAAGTATTCTGGATTAGAGTATTCGTCAGTTTTCCGAACACATAGTTTTGAATTGTGCATCGCAACTCGATATGTAGTAGGACCGTAACCATCGTTCTCGACTTCGTGCAGAATCTCAGTATCAACAATATCGATACTGACAAACACGGATTCCACATACTTATGCTGATTTTTTGTTTTTGTGAAGTAGATCGACCCCTTACAATCGCCCCAACTACCAATATCATAGTCGAGGTCCACCAGTTTTGGTTTTCCCTGTGAATGTGTCTTTGGTATTTCATTATATCCATTGTGATCTCTTCTATCACTATACTGAAAATGAGCGAGATATGACTTCCCACCTCGGCATATTCGACAAGTGTGGTTTCCAAATACTTTTTCGATTTTCATCAAGTTTTCTCTGAGCTTGTCCGAATACCTAGCCAGGTTCTTCTCTCTTTCATCAATATATTTCAAGGTCTGACTTATATCCCCAGTCATGGGTTGGCTTCCGCCGGTTTTGACTTCTGTCTTATTTTTTGACATTTTGGATTCCTCCATTGATTTTCTTACTGATCTTCCGAACGAAGACCTAACGAGTCCAGTTCAGAAAAATAAAGAGGGGACTCCTCCCCCCTTAAACCTCATGTTGGAAGGCTTCTAAGTACAGTTATAATTATAGATATAACTATGCTAATCTCTATTACCATTGCTTACACCTCCTTTATTTTGATGATCTATTTTTCAATCGATTTATCGTAATAACCGTCATCCCAACCATCATTGTATACTTTTTTCAAAATATGTGCGATCTCGGTTGTGTTATTGATATTCTCACGGATATGTTTGATAATTTCAAGGTACTTTTTGCTGGTCACGGGTTCACGTCCTTATTGATAATCTCATAATCGTACCCTTCTGGCATACCTTCGACTTTTTCAACTAGCCCACGATACACATATATTTTAAGTGTTACCTTTATTTGATCCACCTCATACAATTCATGGTAACATGATAAACATATTACTTCATTTTCGTAATTTATCTCTATATCGGTAAACTCTTTTAGACTGTCGGACCCATAACCGCAATATTTACATTCACGCAGCATTTAAGACCCCCATTTATCCTTTAAATCTATAAGGTACTGTATACCCTTTTTACATTGAGTACACCCATGATTATTATCCCTTGATACAGATTCAATCAATATGTTTAACCTATCAATTAAATCCTTTTTGGTATCGTACACTTTATCGAATTTATCTCCATGGGGAATTACATTCGATATTTGGATAAACTCGATCATTTTATATTTGTTATCTTCCAGTTTATTTATTCTTATACTGGTAATCGTAACCGTGCTCATTTAATCGCCCCCTTCATCGAAAAATGCATCCCCGTCCCCGTATTTATTTAGACCGTCGGCAACCTCCCGAATAAGGTTATAAACCCTTTCGCCGTAGTACTCTTTTTCCGCCTCAATATATTTATCTAGCCAGTGGACCATTTAAACCACCTCTTCCAGGGTACCATTAATAATGTAGTCTTTACTATCGGAATTATTAGATTTAAAGATAATTTTACCGTCGTTATAAGTTACCAATTTACCGAATATTACTTTAGGTATTTCGGGTTTAGGTTCGGGTTTAACTTCGTTTGGATCCTCGCCGTCAATAAAATCCTTATTCCATTTCCCAATATGCATACTTAAAGAAAAATTAACATCGTAGTAATCTGTTTGTGAATCACTATCGTTATAGTTATAATAATTCACGATATCATTAACACGTTTTAACATATTGTGTCCTTGCTCTGTTAAAAATATACCATTACTCCATATATCAGGGTTATAATCATCATTAAAGGTATATGGATTCAATTGATGATAATCTTTTTTCTGTGATTCTTCTATTTGATCTTTAGTATAATGACTTCTTGATTCATAAGACCAAAAAGCTTTATCGGATATATCTTTAAAATCCTTAATTATCTTAATATCTGATTTCATTAATGCAACGGTTAACGACTGGCCCATGCTATACCGTTCAATTGTCACACTAAAAACGCAACCAGGATATTCTTTTTTAAGTTTTTGTTTAACAATCTTGGCAATGTCTTTAAGGTCCATTGAATATTTTTGTTGTTTGGTTAATTCGCTCATCTAACCACCTCGGCAAGTTGTGTGGCCTCCTGGGTCTTAATCTTTTCTAAGGGACAATATTCACCAAAATAACAGTCGTATTCTGATTTTTTACACCCTGCTTTTTTACATTCCTTACTTCTTGGAGTTTTGGGTAATGTTAATTCTGTCATACTTTCACCTATCCCTTGACCTTATTAGGGTCATATTAACCCTTGTGGATTTGAACCACTTATTTAATTTTTTTCTCAACTAAATCCTTAACTACATCTGCTAAAGATTCGTAATCTTTATCTATTTTTATGTTCATTAATTTTTTCCAGTCAGATTTATAAATACCGATATTTTTTATTATTTTATTTCTATTCATTTTATCGCCTTCAATTTTGAAATTCTAAAAATAACATTGTTTTGAAAACACTTATACTTTTCGGTTTTGCAGTTTTGTATTTAAATCATTCGACAAAAACTTTATATCCTTATTAAATAAACTACGTAGTTTTAATGAAAAATACAGAATTTAAAATTTAAAAAATAAGATCCAAAAATATAAATTATATATTCCAATCTTTAATTATAGCTAAATGCTTTAATGGACTTAACCACGCAATGCTATCAATTTCATCTCTAATAAGCGCATAGTAACGCCTAGGCTTAAGTTCCTTCTTACTTGATGGTACTGTAGGGGGTACAAATTCAATAAGCCCCAGCTCTTCTAAATTCCATATATACTTACGGAATGTACTATAGTTACAATACTTTTTTTCTATACCTCTGTTTATCTCTCTCCACTCCTTCCACATCTCGTAGGAGTAACCCCTTCCTATGATCCTTAATCTCTCCCGGATGAATATAAATGGTGAGATCTTCTTCCCTCTATCTCTCTCTCCTGTGAGTTGCTGCAGTCTCTCAAAACTGATTAGTGCGTCTACGCTACCTTTAACCATGCTCTAAGGTATGTCTCAGGTTCAACATATATTTATCGTTGGAGATTGAGTACTCTAAAATACGGCCTTTCTAGCTCTATACAATAAAGTATGTGCATAGACGTGTATTATCATATCATTAAGATAACTCCTCCCTCAGGGCCACCTGATGGTGGCCCACCCTATCCTTTACTATGTCACTCAAGTGAACAGCAAACCTTTATATACTTATACACAAATAACCTTTACACGAAGAGTTACTTTGTTTTAGGGTTCCCATCCTGAATCAAATATAGCGTCTCTTCACATATACAAGGGGGGTCTACCCGCGTTTATTCTGTTCCCCCCTCACCCCCTTTCTTTTCACAAAACTATTTTTGAACTTGTTAAATACAACTAATCTACTTTAGGTTGTACAGTCCAAATCTACAAAACAAATATATATATCTAACGCATTCACCCCTCTCACGCGGGTAGGGATGCACATGCAGTTTTCTTATCGATTTATCTTGATTGAACTTGTTATATCTAAAAAAGCGTTGCAAAATAGTGCCAAAAAAAGTGCAACTTTTAGATGGGGGGAACGTGCCTAATGTCAAGACCCACGTCCTCCACGAACATCAATAAAAAGGTACTAAGGTATTTGGTAGAAAATTTTCCAACACAATTTAGGCCAAAACAGATCGCTAAAGCACTTAATATGAAACAGAACAGTGTAAGATCGGCAGTAAGAAGGTTGGAGGAAAAAGGGGAAATTAAAAAAACCCATCATGGATTTTATTCGGCAAAGATAACACCAGAACTAATAAAGAAACTGGAAATACAACAAATAAGGATGCATGGTTTAAAAATTGAATGGCGTTCCAATTTCGATACTAGGTCTTTCTTCATTGCACATAAAAAATTTACATTTTCCGATTACAAAGACACTTATCATTTTCAGTTCGAGGGGAGAAGGGTTGTTCTATCTGCACATAAGATGGGATTGGTCGAGGTATGGTTATCATGTGACGATCAAGCGATAACATTTATCGAGTTCACAAGATATGTTGCATGGTTAAAAGGATTATTGGGGGATACCATGTTCTATGGTGGTAAACCGAAACTGAAACAGATCGGGATAAACATCGATCTCCAAACCCTCCATCTTGACGGTGTTAAGAACATAACCCTTCATAGGTTCGTTAACGCATGGAGTAGGATTTATCAGAAAAGAGAGGACATGTTACGAATTGAAACACATTTAACATTAGAGTTAGAATTGGGCGAAGCATTGAACATTCTACAGACCCTTCAACCAATAGACAGATTTGTAAAAGATAATAAACAAAAAGCAGTAGAGGATTTTAATAGTATAATGTTTGGGTGATATACATGGAAACTAAAATAATAAAATTAGACAACGGCGATCTATTAATGAAGCCAGAACGATTCAACAGTTTGGAAATAAACACGTTAGCCGGTTTGAGAAACTATCTCAAGAAGAACTATAGGGATGTTCGAGCTGTTTGTAACTGCGGTTCCTACCCTGATATCGTTGATACCGACAATCCGGTAATGGGTACCTGTAGAAACTGTGGGGAGATATACAAGGTTGTGAGCGAGGAATGAACAGAGAAAAATGTTTAAAACTCCAAAAAGAGTTCTTGAAAAGTAACCATCCCCCATCATGGTTGACCGGCAAATTAATATGTAAAGAATGTAACGATTACCCCTGTAGAGAGGAGAATGATCAATTTACCAAAGACTTTCTAAAAATGATTATGCAAGAGATGGATCGAAGGTGATCATATCAATATAAAACTAATCGATGTAGATAGTAAAATGGCAAATCTAGCGTTGTGCCAAATTAGTTCATATTATAAATCTAAAGATCATAAAGTAGGTTTCAATGTGGCCAATCCTGATAAGGTTTACATATCATCGATATTTTATGAAAATAAAAATAAAGCATTGGGTAAAGCAAAGACCTACCCTGAAGCTGATGTTTATATTGGTGGTTCTGGAATAAATTACGATTGGCTACCTGAAGAAATGCAGAAAATTAAACCAGATTACGATCTCTACCCCGATATGAAATATTCGTTGGGATTCACGACTAGGGGTTGCCCTCGTTCATGTGGTTTTTGTATCGTTAGAAATAAAGAGGGTAAATTCAGACGATGGCAGCACATTAAAGAGTTTTACAACCCAAATTTTAATATTGTAAAATTACTTGATAATAATATTTTATGTGATAAAACTTGGTTTTTTGAGAACACAGATTTTATTATAGCTAACAATTTAATAATAGATATAACTCAAGGTATGGATGTAAGACTTTTAGATCTTGAAATTTCTGAAAGGCTATCTGAACTAAAATTTCACAATCACACTATACATTTCGCATTTGATAATATAGATGATGAGGAGACAGTCGTAAAAGGAATAGACATGTTAAAGTCAGTAGGAATTAACACACGTCAAGATGTAGAGTTTTATGTACTGAGTGATTTTAACACGACTATAGAAGAAGATTTATATCGTTGTGAAAAATTAAAAGAATTAGGGGCCAATGCATTTGTTATGCCATATAAGAAACCGCATCCTGATTATCCAGAACCATTAAATCTGCCTCATGTAAGACATTTAGGTAGATGGGCGAATAAAAAACAATTATTTTGGTCATGCGACTTTTGGGAATATGTTGATAGTTTAAATCCAAAAGAGAAAGTTAAGATCATAGCGGGGTTGGAAGAGAATAGAATAAATGCCCCAAAACAAATAACTATAGAATCTATGTTTGGTGATTAATATGTTATCTCAAAAATCAATATCCGATTTCGGTGTATTTGAAGTCCAATCGGCTCGTTCACCCCATCTATACGAAGTAACGATAGACGAGAACGGTAAATGGCAATGTAACTGTGAATATAAAAAGGAATTTAAATATAAAACGGATTGCAGACATATAAAAGATATAAAACTAGATATATTAAGGAGAAGATTGGACTACCTAGAAGGTCGTACCATAAAAGAAAGTAAAGCATTTTTCGATTGTTTTGAGATGGTAATGGCACGTTATGAATGGGCATCCGAGAAATGTAAAAACCCAAATGAATATAATGATTTATTTAATTTATTTTTAACACAATGCTACAATTACGGCCAAGCCATTGCAGACGATGTATATGAAATCGTAGAAGGTAAATTTCAAGGAGATCCAAAGATATTGGGTGTAGTTATCGGAAGTGCAAGTAGAAAGAAATTGGTTAAATCCATAGGTAGGGTCAAGAGCAGTAGACCTATTACACATGGTCGTAAGATAGATATATGGGTACTGACCGAGAAAGGTAAAAAATTGTTTCCCTATGAGGATTAACAATGAAACCAATACCAATAAATTTAGAACCTTGGAAAAAGAGACACCCGCGTATGTCCAAATGGCACCCTGAGTGGTTTGTAGATTTCAACAAAGAAGGTATTTTAAGAGGTCAAACAAAGCACACATATAGTTGGACGGCCACACGAATATTAGTATTGCAGAGAGACAAGAATCAATGCAGGGCATGTGGTAGTAATGGTAGAGGTCAAGAAATCCTGGACAAAGATGGATTTGAATGCAAAGGCGGAATAGAAGTTCAGCACATAGTTCCACGGTCACATGGAGGCGCAGACCATCCCGCTAATTTGATAACATTATGCCGTGAGTGTCACCTATTAACATTTAAGAATAATTATGAAGGTATACCCGGGATTACATTTGAAGTAAAACCTGTTGAACAAGTGTTGTTCGATCCAGATAAAGGAGAAATTTCAGATAAAAAGAGAACTGTGAAAGTAATAGCATATCCCATTGAGGAGTGATGCCATCTGTCCAAACAATGTCCCCCCCTTGAGATACAAAAAAGAGTCAACGCAATGCCCCGAAACGAATTGATCAGGACCGCGAAAGAGTTAAATGTAGATCCCAAATTCATAGATCTGGTTGAGAACGGTAAAAAAAAGGGTAAGGTATATATGATCGACCCATTCAAGAAAGAATATTCAGATTTGTTGAGGGGTAGGATAATAAAACAGTTGAGTGGAGAGTTGATGAAATCGTAATACTTTCACCCACCTCTCTCCAATATTTTATATACTCGTAGGTATATACCCATAAGTAGTGATATTATGAATATACCAAGGTTACATTGTAAAAGATGTGGACATAGTTGGTATCCAAGAAAACCCAAGAAACCAAAGGTATGCCCAAACCCAAAATGCAAGTCTCCTTATTGGGATAAAGAGAGAAAGACGAAGTGAAAATAATTCAAGTCATAGTGGTCACAATGGATCTAATGTTTGAAAAAGTAGACACCTATTCGCCTTGTACTGGCTGTGAGCATAACTGTGTCTACTGTTATGCCAGACCGATAGCCGAAAACAAGTTAAGAAACACACCCAAATATAAAGACGGTTTCAAACCAGCGTTTCACCCAGAAACATTAAAACAAAGTCTCAGTAGGAATAAAACCTATTTTGTTTGTTATGATAAAAAAACAGAAGTTTTGACAAAATTGGGTTGGAAATTAATAAAAAATGTAAAATTTAATGATGAGATAGCAACACTAAATAGAGAAAATAAATTTGTTGAATATCAGAATCCAACATCTATAATAAAAGAGAAGTATAATGATAAAATCTACAAATTAAAAACAAAGCTAATTGATTTAATGGTTACAAAGGATCATAAAATGTTTGTTGCTAAACATCCTACATTTACTTCTAAAAATTATACGTCAGATAAATCAAAATGGAACTATGAATTAGTTCCTGCTAAAGATATATATAATAAAGAAAGAAATTATAATAGATTTTTTAAATGGAAAGGAAAGAAAATAGATACCTTTATACTGCCAGCCCAATATATTATCTCTCCTGAAGGGAAGAAAACTCATGAACACAGAGAAGTAGAAATACCCATTAAGGATTGGCTAGAGTTTTTAGGATATTATATTGCAGAAGGTAGTGTTAATATTATTAAAAGGAAATACAAATATATTGTAGTTATTGCTACAGACAATAAGGATAGATACATGAATGATATGCTCAAATCTTGTAAAAAAATAGGTGGATATCTAAATAGAAATGTTTGCGTGGATAAATATGGTAGAATTTATATTGAAGATAAAAGATTGGCAAAATATCTTGAAAAATTAGGAAAGGCATATAATAAATTCATTCCTAGAGAGCTATTACATCTATCTAAATATTTATTGAAATGCCTATTAACTTCTGCTATAAAAGGTGATGGTAATAAATTAAATTCAAAAAGTGAATCATTTGCGTATCATACAGTAAGCCCTCAACTTGCAGATGATATTCAAGAAATAGCTTTAAAATGTGGTTATGTTTCAACTATTAATAAAACAGAACCTAAAAAACCCACAAAAATTAAAAGTGGGAGAAATAAAGGTCATATCATTAAATCTAATTATCCTTATTACCGTGTTAGTATTTGTACGACTTCAAAATATCCTAATATTTATAATAGAAACAGAAAAAGTAATATTGAGAAATGGGTTGATTATAATGATTATGTTTACTGTATAGAAGTTCCAAATAATATTATTTATGTGCGAAGAAATGGAAAACCTGTATGGTGTGGTAATTGTAGCATGGGCGACCTATGGGGTAATTGGTTTTCACTAGAAGTTATAAAACAAGTAATGGATAAATGCAAAAAAGCCAACCAATCAAATACATTTATGTTTCTAACGAAAAATCCACAAAGATATATTGAATACTTTAATTTATATCCAAACGACTATCAAGATAACTTTATTCTTGGCTGCACCATAGAATCGAACCTCGATATACCCGGAGTATCAAAGGCACCCAATGTATTTGACCGTAATGAGGCCATGAAATCGTCATGTATGAAAAACTACCGTAAGTTTTTATGTATAGAACCGATAATGTATTTCACATCTGGATTAGTCGATTGGGCTAAAGAAATCAATCCTGAGTATATTTTCGTTGGCTACGATAATCACAACCACCATCTTACTGAACCGAACCTATCACTAACATTAGAATTGATTGAAAAACTTGAGAGAATAACGGAAGTTAGGCAGAAGACGATCAGAAAAGGATGGGATGAAAAATGAAAACAATAAAATTCAGCCACAAATACAAAAAGATGCCTCACCACTGTAAAAACGCCAGACTATTAGAGGTATTAAATACAACCAAAGAAGAACTAAGTGAAGAGTTCATAGAATACGATACTGTAACCTTAAAAGGAGATAATTACCCCTTACCTGACGGTAAATTGATTGTATTGCTGCTATGGTGTAACGATGAGTTGTGGACCACCATACGTAGGTATACCCTCGAAAAAGATAGGTATTACAAGTCAATGAGAGGGGAGATATTCAAGATCGAGGTGACGGGGTAGTAGACAACGTTGGGGAGGTCGGATTTAATGGTTGAAGTAGAAAGAGATTTCAGTTTTAAAGGCCGGGTCAATTTTGGTTATATATTCTATTATTCTCATATATTAATTGGTGAATTGTATGAAACCCTTAGATCACAAAATGTTGAAAATGAGCGGAATTGACTATGAATACAAAGATATTAATTCTTTGAAAAAACATCCAACAGAAAAGATAAAACATTTCCAAGCCAAATCTTTATTATTTTATATTCTCCGACAGATGGAACATAATGTAGTCACAGAATGTAAGGTATTTGGTGGTCTTGCGGATATAGTTGACCTAAACGCAAGAACCCAATATGAACTCCAAAACATCGATAATCCGAAAATGGTAGAATCCAAGATAAAACAATATATAAACAACGGACTAGAGATAATATTAATCCCATTGAGAAATCTCCCTAAAGAACAATCTATACAATATGCATGGTTGAAAGATTTTGTAATTCCAGATTAACCCCTGAAAGTAGGGGGTAATCGTCTTTTCTTTCCTATTGCCGCATTTAAAGGCAAAATAGGTTTGATATATAGTGCAAAAGTTTATATCCTTGGTAAACTATTGCCGATTGAATGCAAAGACAGGCAAGTAGCAGACCTTATGGGAAGATCGGTAAATTAGCACTAACCGAACCCGAAGTCGAATTATTATTATCTTCAATTACAAAACTTGATGATGACGCATTGTTAAGTTTGGCTATATCTTCTGGAATTAGACGTGAAGATATCGTTAAAATTTCACTTTCAAATATTCAAGAAATTGCCGATGTATTGAGAATAATATTTTGGGAAGGTAAGAAAAGTAGAAATTGGACTGTTTTTATTGGAGGTGCGACAAAACAGAAGTTGTTGCAACACATCGGCAAATTGCCAAAAACAGAACATCTTTTTCCTTCCTATAACCCTAAAGAACATATCTGTGGGAAGACTGCATATAATATTCTTCAGAGATGGCTAAAAAAGGCCGGATTATCATCGATACCATTTCATGCATTAAGAGCAACGTGTATTAAATTAGCAAAGAAAAGAGGATGGGATATCGAAGATATCATGCAATTAACTGGGGATAGTTTCAGAACGATCAAGATTCATTACGATGTTCCAAGCGAAGATGAAATGAAAGAGGTTGCAGATAAAAAACCGATATTATAGGTGATCTAATTGAGCAAATCATACGAAATAGTATGGCGGATGGTATGGAGATGTAAGATCTGCGGTGAAGATTGTTTTAGAACCGTAGAAGATGTAGAAATACACATAAGAGTAAAACATAGATTGTGAAGAGTAAGATCATATGAAACAAGAAATAAAATCAGGAATAAGTGAGCACGTATACCCTATAGAGGCCCATGTAGTTTAGGACGGGGTTTCACGTAACGTATAACTAAACGTCACTTTAAAATGGATAAAGGAAAAATATATTTCAGCGGGGCTATGATGCCCCGAGGATAGATAGGATATACCGTTAATGAAGGCGAATCATTGGAGGAAGTTATATGAATGTAGAAGAATTAAAGTATAAATATATTGGAAAGAAATTAAAGGTTGTAATGCAAGTTGAAAATATTAACGAACACTCCGACAATTTCAAAAAAATAATCGGAAGTACGTATGAAAAAATAGAAACAATACACATTTTATTTTTTGAAAATAAGCAATATATCGCTTTTGTAGACTTTGATTGCGATGGTTATAGGAGTGGTAGTTGGCACGTTGTTGATATAGCGGACTGGACAGATACAGGAGACACAAAAGAAATTAAAAAGATAGATTCTATAGTAACGAACATTGAATATTTTGAACAAAACAGTGAAGAATTTTTATTAATAACGACTGACGAATACTTAATAAAAATGGGACAGAATTCAATTGATGATTATTATCCAAGTAATTTCATCAACATAGACGAAGCGAAACATCATGCAATGGGGGAGTTAGTGGAATTAAAAGAGTGATTCGCCGGAATGAACGGCGGGGTATTGTCACTTTTCAACGATAGGGACACGGTGAAGGATGTGAACGGAGAAATAAATATTATAATGACTATAGATAAAAGATTCGACTTGATATATTTCAATACTATAAATGGTAGTTGGGAGATGATTGGTGGTTAGGGGTGAACATCCTGAACGATGCCCCGAAATCAGATAAAGGATAGCCAACCGTTAATGGAGGTCAATCAAATGGAATGTAAAGATTGTAAATATTATAGGAAGGTCGGATGGTGGATATTTAAGAAATGGAAATGTCGAGTGCCATTTGAAACATTTTGTCCAAATTTTAGTTATTCACAGGAAATTAAGGATTTCTATAAAGAAGGTTTGATTGACCGGAATGAACGGCGAGGTTCGTAACTTTGAACCGATAGGAGAGCGTGGAGGCGAAATTAATGGACGAAGTTAAAGCATTTGCAAAAATAACGGTTGTGTGCCAAAATTGGTTAAACGCCAATATTAATGATAAAGACGCAATTGTAAAAATTGCAACAATGTTGAAGGACAATAAATTTATTAATTAGGTGATTAATTTCGCCGAAATGAACGGCGGGGTTTAGCGAAGGATGTGAGCGATATGGAAAAACTATTAACATGTCCAAAATGTAAGGGTCAAAAATGGATTGTTCGTATGGGTAATAATATTAGATTATATTGTTTCAACTGCGATTATGGTGCTATAAAGATAAAAACTATATTGGATATGTAGAGCGAACATCCTGAGCGGTTGTCACTTATGGGATGATAGATAAGAATTGAGATGGTTGCGAATGAAGGATAAAGATTTTGAATATTGGTGGGCAGAATATTTAGATGGCAATAACAAAGGACAGATTGAAATTATAAAAGTTAAAGGAAAATTATTTGATGATTTAGACGGTTATCTTGCATTTAATAATCTAGGTTATTGGCCGTTTAAACCAGATGGGGATATTCGATTAATTCAAAAGGTTGAGCAACCACCGAAGGATGCCCCGATCATCGAACCAACTGCTAAAGATGATTCGGTGGCGAAGGGCGAATGTAAAAAATGTAAAGAAATGACCGGAGGATGTGTAGATTATAATAGCGATAAATGTCCCATCAAAAGTTCTGAGACACCGAACCTTAAGGGCGAGGTGGTTGGTGAGGCTATAAAAGAGGTATGGAATAACAAACACGACAAACGATGGGATAAGGAGTAGCCGAGCCAAGGTTGGGGCTAGTGAGGATGGGTGAATCAAAGGATGTATAAAATATGGATGAAAAAACTGTAAAAATAATAAAATGGTCATGTACAGCTATGGATATTGAGTGTAGTTGTGGAAAATTACACAAGGGAAGTAAACCATACGAGTTGATAATCTGTGATTGTGGGTTAAGATTTCAAGTTGTAATTAAAATTGAATCCCTGTCTAATTTGGAATTAGAAATAGAGCCGCTACCAGATCCATGGAAAAATCAAAAAATCGAACCTAGTAAAATAGCAAAAGAAGCCGACATCAGAAATTAATCTTATTTGGAATTAAAAGACATCGGTGTTTGGGAAGGGATGGAAGACTAAAAACTTTCACTTTGCAATGATAGGAACACGGCGAAGGATGTGTGTAGATGAAGAAAATAAAAAGAAGTTTATGGGATAAATTATTTGGAGAAAAATATATAGACCCAACAAGAGGGACTTATAAAATAAGAGAACTAAAAAGATTTCTAAAAAGGTATGAGGTTAGAATAGGTCGTTGTATTGGGTGTGATGATAAAAACATAATTGTAAAAGAATGGGTTGTAAATTGTAATGAATTAATAGCATTTCATACAAGAGAAAATGGAGGATGTATTTGTGGGAGGTATCTAATTAGTTTCAAGAACTAAAAGATGAACCTGCACCATGCCCCGAAGATCAATAGGATAACCGTTTAATGAAGGCGAAGTTTAGGATGTGAAAATATGAAACAAGGAGATAAATTCGGAAAGGAAAAACCATATTTAGGTTATTGGAATTATGATGAACATAAAGAATGGGTGGAAATGTGCCAAATACATCATATAATGATGTTGTTTCATAAAATCAAATTAGTATGTTTTTGTCCATTGTGTTTGGAGGAAGTTACTGCAAAGAAATTCGCCTGAATGGAGGGCGAGGCATGTCGCTCCCGCTCCGAGCAGGACGGTGATTGAAAATGTCTAAAAAAGCCAGATGTTCTACCTGCGGTTTGATGTTTTTAAAGGCCGATTTGGAAGTAGGCTATGTAGTATCAAAACGGGAATCTGGTAAGAAGATAAAGGTTAATACTTGTAAGAAATGTGGTGATTGAAAATGTTGAAAGTAGTGTCAATTCGTGGTGTAGATGAAAAGGAATGGAAAACTATACGTGAATTTTCAAAAAGAACGGATGTTCCAATGAGTGAAATTATTGGTGTATTGGCCGAAAGGATTAAACAACTAGATCCAAATGTAATTGATGATCATATTAAAAAAAATAAATATAAAAAACGAAATTTGTTCAAACGATTGATTGAGGTGTGATTGAAAATGGGAAAATTTGGAGGAATAATAATCGGTTCTGCAATAACACTACTAGGTGTGTTATGGTTTTATTTTGTTCTATATAGTTGGTTGTGGTGTGGTCTTGTGGATGCGGAATCTATCGGTTGGGGAATAGGATTCGGAACACTCTTTATATTATTTCTTTTTCTTTCTATTCCAGTTACAATAGGTTTAGGGATGGGTTATGTATTTGCCGTTATGTTGGCAGATGAATGATGAAAAGTGGGTGATCGAAAATGCAATGTGAATGGGGGATAAAATCAGATAAGAAATGTGTCGAAGAAGCGATTTACATTTATAAAAATAACAATTCTAAAGTAGAGCGGCCTTTATGTGAACTACACAAAAAAGAGACTGAGAAACTTATAGAATTGGTTGAAAATAAAGAAGGAATTGAAATAGTGGTGATTGGTGATTCAAAAATAAAAGATGCCATATTAGTAATGAATATTATGGGTGGTACTGGTAAAACTATTGTAAAAACTGGTGATTGAAAAATGGACGAAAAGAAATTATTAAGAAAAATATATTGGTTGGAAATTTGTTGGGTATTAAGACTTTATATTGTTTATATATTGGACTTTATGTTTTTATTTATTTTAATGTTGATACCTAAAAAGTACTATAATAAATCATTGGACGATTATGTGGATAAAATAGAAAAAATATTTTTAAATGATGATGATTTAATAAAATTGCGTGGAATATGGTGATTGAAAATGGTAAAATATGAAAGGTTTAGGACGGATACTTTAGGAAATATATTGGAGCTCATATTTGCTCAGGTAGAATTTTCCTCCGTAAAGGATTGGGCCATTCAAGATGATAAAACAATTTATGTAGAAATTCATGTTGACTTTGCAAATTTCGATCTTCTATTAGATCTGCTGGATCATATGAGGGTATTGGGTTTTCATTATGACGACGACAAGGAAGAGAAGGAGATTTATCGTATCTGGTTCAAGAAGGTGTGATCTAGATGAAATATGTGGCAACAATAGAATTTGAAACGGAGGATAATATTCTAAATCTTAAAAAGTTTAAAAATATTGAGCCCGGTAGCATGTGGATGAGCGTAATTATAAATAAATTTTATACTGGTGTTTTCGCTCCCAAAAAACTTGATATCTCAGAAGTAAAAAAGGGTGATATAGATGGAATTTCTACAAATAATGCACACTAGGGATTCTGAAGATCCTGACGATATAATAGTGATAAAAGTCAGTAGGGAAACATTGTCCAATATGAAAGATAAAAAGATCGAGATAAAATTGGACAATAAAGGCAATCCTCAAGTTTATGGATTTCACAAAAAATTAACCGATGAACTGGTGGATTTATTGGAAACGCATGAAACCGGTCCGCAGCTCCCCAAAGGCGTAGTCAAGATCGAATACAAAACCAAATGTCTCAAAGGAATAATGGATTATTACGGTCAAGATCACTATCAATGTATCCAGTGTAATAAAAAAGATGAATGTCAAAAGTTGTGGAAATCAAAACAGCCAAAGGAGGAGAAAAAATGATCCAATCTTACACTGACGGAACGATAGTCTATTATCCCATTGCGAACTGCAAATGCGGATTAACGGGATTCTGTGATATTTGTAAGCCGAGAACAATTAAATCAGGAGTTGATCAATATTTTCCATTTCCTATGTAAATTATTCAATTACAAATTAAGTTTCTGTTCTAGGTGCAGATACTTTGACGATTATATTAATTATATTAGGAACCGCAAGGGGGAATTATAGGTAACCAATAATACATATGGAGGTGAATAGATGAAAATACCAAAAAAGAATATAATAAGTAGTGTATCGTTGAAAGGAAAATCTAAAGAATACCAAAAAGGGTTCCTAGCTGGTATTGACTTTGGATATGAACCCTATATTAGAGAGAAAAGAAGGCAACATGCAGAAAAAAAAGGTATGACCGTGTGGAATAAACCGTTGACAGAATGATTGGGTGTTCTTAATTAGGTTACGAGATAGATGAGACAGGGAGGCGAATAGATGCCAGGTACAAAAGGCCAATGTTGTCTTTGCCATACAGAAGGTGTGGACTTAACAGTACACCACTGTACAAACCGGAAGACTCATAAAATATATATTTGTGGTAGATGCCATAAACTGATAAACGAGGGGTATAATGAATGAATTTCCAACGAGCATCTATAGCGGGTCATACCCTCGTTCTTTAGGGGGGGTATGTGACTTTAGTGAGGACGGGCGAATCGTGGAGTTGATATAAAATGAGTTTGGAAGTTGAGGTAATTGCTGATTTGTCAAAGGCATTCATAGATAGTAATTTTATTGCTTTTAATTCGTCTGGCTACGGATTTGTGGTCAAAGTAGGTTCAGATAGTTATTTTATTTATGGAAATAGTGAAGAAATAAACATCTACAAATATACTAACACACCTTGTTATTGTTGTGGTTGTGCCTTATTTAAAAAGTTTAATGAAGAAGAATATGTGTGTTGGGGTGGAAAAAATATTAAAAAACCGTGCAAATATGCGATTAACGGAAAATGTAGGAAGGATGCCAAGTGTAAGGGGTATGTGATTAACGGAAAATGTAGGAAGGATGGTAATTGTAAGGGTAAAGATTCTAAATTTCACGTTGTAAGTTAAGGCGAATCATTGGATGTATAAATATGATAGAATTTGAAATTGGAAAAGATAAAGATGGAAATATAATTCATATTAATAAAGCAATTAAGGGGGAAGAATATTATTGTTTAGATAGTAAGTGTGGTTCTCAATTTATAGTTAAAAAAGGTAATATTAGAGCACATCATTTCGCACATAAAAGTTCAAATTTAAACCATTCTGGAGAAAGTATTTTACATTACAATACTAAATGGTTAATTTATAAACTACTGAATGAAAATAAAGTTAAATTGGTGTTTGAAGGATGTGGGTGTGGTTATACACATTATTTAGATATATCTGGATGGTATGATAGTGTAGGTTGTGAAAAATCATTCTTCAATAATAGATACAGGCCCGATATTTCATTAGTAAAAAATAATAAATTAATAGCAAGTATTGAAATAATACACAAACATAATTTAGAACCAGAAAAGAAAATATTGCTTAGTGAAAATAAAATTCCTTGTTTTAAGTTTATAGTTGATGAAGACAAATATCGTATATTATTAAAACGAAAAATTTATAATGGATATGTGCATTTATTCCAAGTATATATTGACACTTTATTAAACTTCGATTTCTATAAGACTCACAAAGAAAAAAAATTATATAATTATGAATCTGTAAACATTTTGGATAATATCGAAATGATGAGAGAAGAAAATAGAAAATGGAGAGAAGAAAAAGAACGAAATTGCCAGTTGATAAGACGACAGAAATCATTGAAGAGACAGAGGAAGAAAGAAAGATTTATAAAACAACAGAAATCATTGAAGAGACAGAAGGAAAAAGAAAAATTAAATGAAGAAAATCTAAAGATATGGCAGAAAACACGGCGAAAATTCTGGTTAGGAAATGTGGAAAAAGGCGTGGAGCCACCATCAATGATGACAAAAGAACAAATTGAAGAATTGGATAAGCTTCGGGTAAATTTGAAAATGACATAATTAAACAAATCGGTGTTAAAATGTCTTACAAATGCTTCCTATGTGGCAAGAGAATGGAGAGACAACCTTATGTACTTGAAAACGGTAGTTATGAAGTCTGGTTATGCCCTGAAAATCATAGTAGGGTGATACCGAAAAAGAGGTAGTTCATGGAGAAAAAGAATACTGAAAAAAAGTCGGACACGCAGATGGTCTTAGTATTAACGTATTACTTTATTATTAGTATAGTTCTAATATATTTGTCGTTCACCTTGGACGAGTTCGAGAACGAGATCATTATTCTACTTGGGAACTCATGGGGTTTGATACTTGCTTTTTATTTCGGGACTAAAAACGGATGTGGTTGATTTGACAAGGTGGAAGAAGGACGACTTACCTGATAAAACACTCAAACGTTTAAAGGAAAACGGTCAATGCGTACTGAAAGAACGATGTTGTTGCTGTGGTAATAAAAGAATATTGGTGGATTTGAGTGGCGGTAAACTGTCAAATATCCGTGAATTATGCGTTGATCCCGAAATCGAAGGTACCAATGAATTTGAGAAACATTCATGTAAATATATAGATGGTGATTTAGATTGTAAAAATGATGGAAATTGTAAAGGTAAATTGATCGATCATGAAGGAGATTGAAGATGGATAAAAAGCAATGTGTTGTATGCGATAAGATGGTTAATAAGAATCACGATTGTCGTTCAGTTAAATGTTGGTTCTGTAAAAAGAAACTGTATTATTCTGGACATCCAAAACATGAACCTGAGATATCTACCGATATTTATGCCGGTTGTTCAGGTAAGCAACGGGTACAAAAAATTGATTATATACATGTTAAATGTTGGAACGCTATATTTAAATATGCTAGAAAACATAAAAAAGATATTATTGGATAGGTCGAAAAGGAGGCAGATCATGGAAAAGGAAAAAGAACAACATCTTAAAGGATTTACAATCCGTATCGGGGATGCTACAATAGTGGGAGACAGTGAACTTGTTGGTGATGTAAGATCAGAACCCGGTATAGCCAATAGAGAATTTCTTTTAAAGTTACAAAAACTGATGAGAGAATACAAAATAACTAAATTAGATATTGCATGGAAACCTAAATGGGGTGATATTAATGAAGAAGAAAATAAATGAAGAAGAATCTGATATAAAGTGGCACGATACAACCGGGCACCTAATGCGAGATAAAGTATTTGTATCGTCAGAGCACGTCGAAGGAGCTGAAATTATAGGTATCTACTTATATCATCGTCAGCTACAAAAAGTTAAAGATGCGATACTGGAATACAATAAAACTACCAATGGACTACCACTGGCCTTTCCACTAACGATAAAAGTGTACCCTACAAAATACGGTATAATATCGTGTGGTAGTATGGTAATAAATTCAATAGATGAATTTCCAGAAGAAGATGTTCCATGTCCGTGCGGTGATCCAAATCATTGGTTGGTTAAAATCGGAATTATTGGTAAGGAGTGATATCAATAACAAAAACGTGTCCATTTTGTGAAACCAAACTTAATGTAATTCTAGTGGGGACGCATATTCCAGTTATTAGGCATACTGCCGACATGTCATACACTAAAAACTTTTATGACTTGTGCGAATGCCCCAACTGCGGCATTGCACTCTACTTTAGATGTAAAGAATCGCAAGGATGAATTAAAATGACTAAATATAACATACTGGCTATAATTGTAATACTCCGAGATAATGAAACTGGTAAATGTATTCAAACTGGTGCCGAATTAGATCCAGACGATCTTACTGTGAGTAGAATAGCAAGTAATGTAACAGTTAAACCAAGGATAAGATTTAGAACACCATCTAAAGATGATAATGTCTCAGAAAGTACAAAATAGGACATCTAATGGAGGGAAATTATATGGGAAATGAAATGGAAAAAATATATGAAAACTTGTTACGTGAAAAAAACTCAATTATTGAGGTGAGCAAATGGTTGAGAAAGTAGTGAAATGGGGTTGTGGAGTTCCAAGTGATCATTGTTTCTCTGAGGATTACCACGAATCAGAGGAAAGTGCAAAAATATGTTATAATGCCTATTTGGAAAAGTTAGAATTGATTAAAGAACTTGAAAAAGCAAGTTCCGAAATTCAAGATTTTGTGAATAACATTATTAAAAAATACAATCTTACTACTAAACATTCAGGAATGTGTTATGAAGAAGATTATCAAGATTTAGTTAAGATCAAAGTAGATAAGTATTATCCTGAAATAAGAAGTGATTTTTCACTCAGGGTAAAATATAAACAAAGTGAAGAATAAAAGTTTCAGAAGGTAAAAAATAGGTCGTGGTCGAAATGGAAAAAAAGAAAATGTCTATAAAACTCAAAGCGAATATTCCGATTCTATTCTTTTGGAAAAAACCAATAGCAATAGACTTCGATGTGATTAATTATAAGACAATTGATTTGAATCTGCTACGGGGAACAATTACCGATGTAATATTAGAACTCAAAACATATGACGTTGAAGAAGTTAAGATTAATAAAAAATAGGAGTGATCAACCATGAATTTCTGTCCAGAATGTATAAAATCCGTTCCACCGAACCAGAGAAAAAAGGTAAAGAATTAGTACTTAACAGACTATCTGAAATATAACTATTCTTCCTTTTCCCACTCTTCTATTTTTTTAGAAATTACCTGTCGAAAGTACTCTCCTGGAAATGAACTCACCGTCTTACCTGTAGCCATACGCAAATCTTTCATCATTCGTTTTTTACGTTCTGGAGACAATAGCATATCGGTAAACCATCCCATAATTCCTACCTCATTCCTAACGTTTTCTGTTTAAATCCAATCGGCAAAGTAACTGGTTCTTCTGGAGGTTCCTCTCTTGGTTCTGGTGGTTCTGCGAAAAATTGTGCAACTAACGGTTCTTCAGGTGGTGGCGGTGATCCCCCAACAGGTGTTTCAGCTAGCGGTTTTGGTGACGGTGCTCCTGGAGATGGTGGTACGGGTCCTGGTGGCGGTCCTACAATTGGAACGCATGTCCATTTTTTACCAGTAGTTATATCGCATCTCCATATCTGTCCGCTTGGACAAGCATTTCTTGGTACGGGACCGCATACGAAATATTTTGAACCTTCATGTGGTGGTGGATAAGGCGGTTCTTCTGGAGGTGGCGGAGGTGGTGGCGGAGGCGGCGGTGGTGGTGGTGGCGGTGGAGGTACTACTTCAGAGCATACCCATTTATAACCTGTATTTTCATCGCATTTCCATTGCCTTCCAGTTGGACACGGATATGTCGGTGGGGGACCGCATTGTGGTGGTGGCGGAGGTGGTGGTATTTTCAATACGGTAAGTTGCAATCCTTTGGTTGTATAAATCGAAGTACAGCTTTTAGAATCCTGTTTACTATACAGAAACCCGATTATCGATCCGTCTACTACTACTGCGAGTTCAACATCTTCACCAACATACGTCGCACCAGTAGACATAACATCAAATTGCAATGTCCCCTTACCTGGTAATTTTCCGGTAAATTCTTTTACTGTAATAGCTTCGCCATCTCGAACTTCGGTAACTATTGTAAGCGGGATCTTGGTACCGTTTTTTATATCCATGAAAGATACGATATATTTTACGGGGATTAACATCCGGTTATTTTTTATTTTAAATTTGATTCTACTTATAGTATATTTTTCAGGGTCGGGTACGGTTTCTCCTGATGCTGGTGTACCTCGAATACAATTATAATCTGTAATGCTTAAATATCGTCCCATTTTAATTGCCTCCTTCCACTATCGTAAACCCTCCTGTTTTGTTTCTTGCGGTTCTACAGGTACCTTCTCAACTTTTGTTATATTATTAGTAGTACACAGATATCCAACGTGTTCGCCTACACATTTAGTTAAATATTTTACTTTATCACCTATTTGATATTTCTTATATGCCTTTAATGTAACTCTTACTTTGTCTCCATTATCCATATTGAATGTATTACCAAACAAAAATGTAAGCGGTACTTTTTCTTTTTTTACTATAATTCCTTCTTTATATTGCAGTTTTTCTTTTTTCTTAAAAAGTTCATTTAAAAGAAGCCCACCAAGTACTGCGAGAGCTCCAATTCCAACCCCAGCTTCAATTTTAGCCTTTTTTCCCATTTCAGTTGCCTCCTTTGAGGGTTTTCCAGTCGAGTAATCCTCTACCATATACATTATCAGGTGATCTTTTGAATTTATTTCTAATATCCTGAGTGGTTCTAATAAGTCCAGCTTCTAAACCTAATATAATCATACCACTACCGTTTGGACACGAAAAACTCGATCCCATTGAATTGCCATAACCGTTAGGATACTTATCCATAACATCCATCATAGAAAAATGGCTTGTGCCAGAATATATGTATTCATTAGGGGTCATGCTATTTGAACCTCCATAGCTGACATAATCTGGTTTTTTAACATTAATATCTATAGGACATGGCCCATGCGACGAATAATCCGCTATCACCCCATCGGTGCCAATCGCTCCAACGGCCAAAACTTCTTTCATATTCGCTGGAGAATTTACAGTACTTGGTTCCGGCCCAGAATTCCCTACAGCACAATTAATGATTATTCCTTGATTAGCAAGATCTCTTATAACTTTAACATCCGCACCTTCAGGATCTATTACCTCACTACCTAAACTTAAATTTATTATATGTGCACCCCATTTTCTAGCTTCTTCCAATCCTTGTATGATATCGGTTAAGAAACCGATACCAAAAGGTGTTTGTAACACTTTCACAGATAGTACGGAACAATCAGGGGCGATACCTTTGATAACAGCACCGTTACGTACAACTTCCTTACCTACAATAATAATTATAACCATGCAACCATGGCCCGCATCATCCCTTCGTTCTACGGTAGCGTATTTTACGGTAATATCTTGATCGCGTAACTGTTTGTGACTAGCTTGAACCCCCGTATCGAGTACAGCTACTTTAACACCATTTCCAGAGAATCCTTCGGCCTCGGCTTGATTGATCCCAAGTAGTTCTCTAATCTTCCCTGTAGGCACCCAATTCGGTTCAGGGGGCGGTGCTATCTGTGGAGGTTTGTATTTACTTTTCAGTTCTTCATACCTACCCTTCAATTTCTCATACCCATCTTTGAAAATCCCCCACCCTCGCATTCTGCGGTCATATCCCACGCTTACAACGCCCTGCAGAGCGTTAATCTTATTAATTGTATCAACATTAGCAATGGTATTGAACAGCGACCAACGGCGTATGCGGTGTTCTGTGTATGGTATATCCATCTTTAACTTGACAGAGTCCCAAAGGTCCATGAACGAACCGACTTTTTTCAGTTCAAATACTTTATCGAAAATATCATCGAACATATCTGATCTGGTTTCGACTATTACAGGTACATATGAAGGGCTTTTGAACATCTGTTTTTGTAGTAGTTTGGTTATCATTTAAGTCTCCTAAGATTATGTATTGTATCGTAATATTTTAATATTGCTTGACCTGTTGTTAGTGGTATATTGATAATCCACGGTGGATCCTCTCTACTGGGAGCACCTTTAAGAGAGAATGTTGAAAACTTTTTATATTTCCAAAGAACACATGTAGCATTTGGTAAGATTTCACTTTCGACAGACTGACAAGCATTTTTACCCTCTATAAAATATCGGCATTTGGAACAACGATATATTTTAGATTGCGTCCTATAACCTACTTCTTCTTTACTGAATTTTGTCATTTTAATTCACTTTATTACCTTGGCGGTGTTGGACCAGGAAAAGGTGGTTTCACTGGTGGTAAGTATGAATTTTTCGCTCTAGCACTTCTTTTATGACCATCATTTTATTTTTTAAGTCACTAGCTACTGCCCTCAATTCGTTTTTAGTAACAAATTCAGCACGAATCTTTCGATCTTGCACTTCTTTTAGGACCATCATTTTATTTTTTAAATCTTCAATCACAGCCCTCAATTCGTCTTTAGTAACCATTTCAGTTCCAGGTCTCACCAGAACAGTAGGTGGTACAGGCGGTCTTGATGGTAGTAGTGTAGTTATTCTCCTTGGCATTTCTGTTGGTCCGTATAAAAATCTTTTTAATATTCCCATATTATTTCCTCCTCAATAGTTTTGTTATCATTGTAATTTCCTTTCTACTTTTTTGATCTGAAATTTGAAGATTTCTTCTGTATATCATTTATTTCTTTTTCGATATATAATGATCGAATACCTATACTATCAATTAAAGTTCTAATGGTTCTAAATGCTTCATTAGCATGGAAAAAAGCTCCTTTATAATCACCTGTTTTTGCTATCGAATACATCTTACCCCTTTCAATACCCAATGTACCTTTAACTCGTGTTGCACCTGTATGTAAGACAGAGAATGCTGTTTCAATAATCGTAAGATCATTCTCAACACTAGACATAAAACTTTTCAAATCTACAATATACCTATTTAGCCTATGTATCTGTGACAAATTGCTCATTATCTTATTATCCTGGACTTTTTGAAGAGTCAACATCTTATTATCCAATTCATTAATAGCTTTATCAAATTCATATTTAGTAACATATTCTGTCGGTTTAATTCCAGGTGCTGTTGGGGGTATCGGTGGTGCTATTTTTGGTGGTGTTGGTGTTGGCGGTGGTGTTGGCGGTGGTGTTGGTGGCAATGTAGTTATTCTACTCGGCATTTCCGTTGGTCCGTATAAAATTCTTTTAAATATTCCCATATTTCATTCCTCCTCATAATGGTGGGTAACATGTCCATTTATAACCGGTAGTTACATCGCATCTCCATTTCTGGCCGGCTCTACATGGTAGCGTCGGTGCCGGACCGCATCTAGGATCCGGCCTTGTCGTTGATATTGCCGGTACTTTCTCGCCCGATATCCCTGGTTGTATACCAGGCGGCCGTGGCGGTGGTCGTGGTGGAGGTGTTGCTTTTACTCTTCTCCCCAATCCCTCAACATAGGCTCCTACTGTTGTTTCTTTTAATCTCTCCACATAGGCTTTAACGAGTTCTGTTAAACTTCCCATTTTTCATTCCTCCTTACGGATCTGGCACCATCTGCGTATATTTAAGAACTGGAATTGGTGGCATCTCAAGTTTAGGCATTGATGTAAACCCGATATCGCCAGCGGTTGTTACTTTCGGCATAATACTAGGATACTTTGTCTTTGCTTCAGTCCAAGTTTTAGGTACTGTATTAATCTCATCAATGTTAGAATATTTACCAGCAACTTTTTTTATTCCCACATCGGGCAATCCTGTATCGGTTCTGAATTTTACCAAAGACGCTTTTGTAGGTACCGCTATTGTAGGCATCTTTAGGTTTGCCGCCTTACCCTCAACTGTAGCTTTAAGGGCGACAAAATCATCTCTTATACTAGCCATCTCACCTTTTACATCTTCAATCATATCTTCAACACCATCTCTCACTATGCTGCCCATCGCATTTATATAATCCATTGCCATCTTCATACCAGTACCTGCGCTAATTGGCCCGGAATCGATATTGAGCACTTTACCGTATTGTTTATTTTTGTAGTAAAATCTTTTATCAGCTCCCCAGTTCGTTAATTTCATACCTGAATGTTTGCCAATCTCTCCCGCCCACTCTCTAGCACCCTTACGTGCTTGTTTCAACGCCCACCGCATACTACCAGTTGCGGTTTCACTTCTAGCCCAACTACCTTTTATAGATTCAAACTTACTTCTAAGTTTTTCAAACGCAGCACGAGGTTTATCGGCAAGATCACCAGCGATGGTTTTCATATTTTCCATTTTTGTATTATACTTAGTCCTGGTGTCATTAAGATTATCTTTTACCGAACCCGCAATTTCGTTCAGCCTATCGCCGACATCACGGAAATTATATGCCGCATATCGGTCACTCAAACCATTTACACCTTCATGTATAGAACCAAATACACCATCTACAGCGCCCTTGGATTTGGCAACAATATCGGTAATGGTCTGTGTTTTAATCTTTTCAAATGCGGTTTTCATAGCGGTTGAAGATTTAGCGAAAGTACCTATTGGTTTAAACGAATCGGTGAACTCGTCTATCTTGGTACCCCATAGTTCTTGCGAGTTCATCACGCCTCTGATCTCCATAGTGGTACCTGCTATTTTACCGAACACCTTTTCATACATAGTAGTTATAGTGTGACCTTTAAAAGTAGGTATGATAATATCGATCTTAGATCCTATATTTGCTAAAAATTCGTTAGAATTAACATAATTTTTCAGATCTGTAACGGAAATAGTTAAATTTCCTAATTGATTTATATTATTCACTACCCGGTCATTAACGCTAAGTATCTCACTACCTATAGTACCTATATTGCACCACACTTTACCTTTACCTATTTTTTCCTTAAAGTTAGTTTCATCAAATGGTGTTATTTTCCTTCCTGGTACGATAGTTTTAATAACAGGGCTGAATGTTAAATACCCTGGTCGTGGTGCAATTCCCGGTACAATTGGTCCGCCAGGAGGTATAATTGGCGGGATAGGCGGCATCGTCTCCCTATCGATTTTTGGTATTACAATCGGTCTATAACATGCTGTAAAGTTTCTTACCCTCGACCCGATATCGCTTATCGATTCTTTTGTTATCGGACTGGTCAAATTTCTCAAGTCGTCGATGGTTGTTTTCTGTGTTAGCCATTTCGAGTTAGCTATAATTTCTGGTTTGGTCAAATATTTTAGTGCCGCCATCTCCTGTAAAGATACCGGCATATTTCTGAGTACGAAATCATCTACATATTTCTGGATCGAACTGCTAAACTTTAAATTTTCAAACATGTTGATCACCCATTAATTTTCTTTTTCTCAATCTAAATTTAATATCCTGAATCGATCCTTGCAATTCCTGATAATACATTAGGTTAACGGCCTCCATTCTGGATGCGATTTTAATAACATCGATCTTAGTCATCGTTGAACTCCTTGGCGACTTTTTCTGTTTCAGTGTTGAGCTTGACCTTTCTTTTTTTTATCTTAGGTGTTCCGTACATTTCCACCGCGTCAGCCCACGTTAAAGAACCTTTCTTATTATTACTTTTAACTACATCATACCCGAACCTAAGAAATGTGCCACTTATAGCGGCCAATATTGCCACCACCATCATAAAAACGGTACCGTCATTTCCCATGAGTAGATATATAGCCGTCAATATAACCAGTCCGGCCACGACGACTATTTTAACTATATCTGATGATTTTAAATCCATTAACCCATTGCTCCTCGAATTGGTTGTTGCTGTTGTTGTTGAGGTTTTACTTTTTCAAAGTGCCCGTCGGTATTGATTTCCCACCCGTCTTTTATTAGAGGATCAATATCTTCAAGGTAACTTTTTTCCAACTCGGTTTTGAACTCTTGTATTTCCGAATTTAAACTGTTCACCTTCGACAATAACCGATTTCTGTCAGTGGTATATGATCTGAACACGGTTTTTTCTTTTTCAGTGAGAGGTATCTTTTTATCATTCAGTTCGAGTTCCTCACCTTTTTCGATTTTCGCCTGAGTTTCCGCACTCATCAATTTGTATTCAGCAACCGCGGGTGTGCTTCCAAGTCCTTTTTCGTCAGCGATCTGCCATAACCAAGCATCTCTATCGGAATCGATCTTTATCAGCTCACGTTTGATCCTAACTGCCTTAACTTGTAGCCTATTCCACCGATCTTGCTCTTGTTTTGATACTCTCGGTGGGACTTTTGGTTTTTTCTTTTCTTCCTCTTTTTTCTTTTCTTCCTCTTTTTTCTCCTCTACGGGTTCGGGCTCAACTTTTTCTATTTTTTTTTCTTCAATTACTTTTTTTACTTCGTCCATTTTATCTACCTCTGCTTTAAAGGTTGTAGGCAGACGGCGAGAGGTAAACCCCTACCATCTGCCCCCATGTGACCACATGAGTGCTATATGTGACATTAAATGTTTCTACGATTCAAGAATCTTCTTTATTATGGTTGGTTTTTTCCAGTTTTTCCTGATGCCTTTCACCCCGATTTCTTTTGCGTATTTCCTTAACTGCGTAGGTGTCATTTTGTTAAGTTCTTCCTCGGTCTTAATCGGTTCATCATCTTCTGCAGGGGAGTCTTCCACTGCTGGTGCTTCTTCGGTTTTTTCTTCTTCAGCTGCGGGGGATTCCTCCCTGCCTGGTTCTTCTGCAGGTTGATCATCTTCTTTTTTTTCTTCTTCAACATCCGCAGCATGTGGCGGTTCTTCATCTTTTGTTTCATCAAACAAAGGCGAAACATTTTCATTCGTGACAGTGATAACAAAACTCACTACGCACAATAGTTCGTCGCTTTTATCCGGTGAATAGTAGTCATCACCAAATACGGTACCCATTTTAGTCTTTTCCTTGACTACCTTTGTTATTCTGTACATCATGCCGTCTCCTACTGGTCCTTCAAATGCACCCTCGGTTTCGGGTTCCCACTCATCCATTATAATGAAAATTGCACTAACTTTTTTCCTATCGTCTTCGGTTGCAATTATATCGATTTTTTTATTGAATAAATAGCAACTGTCATCTTTGTCTAATACTCGGTCTACGGCAACCGATCCTATTTCGATTTCAACATCCATAATCTATTCCTCCTTTGAGTTATTTCACTCTGTAATCGTAATACTGGGATGATATATCCATCTGTTAAAAATACTTTCGGTGTACTACTATCTGAACTCTTATATACTCTCAAATCAATATAGTTTTGGTTAATATGGAACTGCGTAATTACGAATATCGAGTATATCCTTCTAGAAAACAAATCTCTCGGTTGAATACTCAATTTTGGCTTTCTAAACGAATGTATAACATGCTTTTGACAATTCGGAAAGATACCTATCTCTGCAATGGAACTAATCTCACTAGATTCGATTTGAATACTATCATAATAAGGCTTAAAAAAATTGATACCAACTTCAAAGGCGTTCATTCCCAAGTTCTCCAGAATGTTTCCGATAGACTCTCCAAAGCTTTCTCCAACTTCTACCGAAGAGTTAAAGAAAAGAAAGCTGGTAAGAGAGTTAAAGTCGGGTTTCCTAGATACAAGAAATGGCTCAAGAGTATTACCTATACCCAATCGGGGTTTAAATTCATTTCTGATAAAAGATTGCATATCTCCAAAATAGGAAATGTACCTATCATTCTCCATAGAATACCCAAAGGTAAAGTTAAGACCATGACCATCAAAAGAATGAAAAGCGGTAAATGGTTCGTTGTATTCTCTTGTGAAATCGAATCGGATACTAATTGTAGCCCCATAAACGATAAAGTTGTCGGTATTGATGTCGGTTTGGAGACTTTTGCCACATTCTCCGATGGAATCACTATAGAGAATCCTAGACATATCAAGAAATCCGAAAAAAGATTGAAACGGTTGCATAGACGAGTTTCCAGAAAGGTCAAAGGTAGCAAGAATCGGAGAAAAGCTATTCGTAGACTTGCTATCCAACATGAAAAGGTCGCTAACCAAAGGAAAGACTTCCTTCATAAAACCAGTAGATTCATAGTTGATAACTACGGTATTGTTGCTGTCGAAAATCTTGATATTAATGGTATGGTTAAGAATCATCATCTTGCCAAACATATCGCTGATGCGTCGTGGGGCACCTTCCTCGACATGACTGCCTATAAGGTTGAAAGTACTAATGGGCAGTTCTTTGTCGGAGAACCCTTTGACCCGACTACACAAGAATGTAGCGGTTGTGGTGCGATTGTTCCTAAGACTCTTAATGATAGGGTTCATAATTGTACCTCTTGTGGACTTATAATGCCACGAGATTTGAACTCTGCGATTAACATTCGAAATAGGGTAGGACTTACCCGAATTTACGCCTGTGGAGATTCCACCTCTACATCCCGTCTTGAACGGGATGCAAGTGGAGTCGTCGAAACAGGAACTATATAAGGTTTGGATTTTTCGCAAATCCATATTAACCACCTTTGGAACCCCCTTCCAAACTCGCTAGAGTTTGATGGGGGAGGATGTCACTCTTCTGTACATCATGCCTTTTTCTCCAACTGCAACGGTGTAGCTGAAATTGTCCTGATAGCATTGTTCAATAGCTGTTGGATAATGCCTACCTCGTTTGGTATGCTTCCAGTTACATCCAATATCTTGGTACTGAACGCTCCAGGTTGATTTGCAACCGGGTCGTTTGGTTCCAAATATTCAGGACCTACACCGATAACGATAGTGCCTTTAGGTGTTTGCGGTACCGGCTGCATATTCATACCTGGTTGGCCGAAATTCTGCGGCGATGCCGGATGGTCCGGTCCTGGTCTAATAGGTTTCTTATCTTTATTCTTATCTTTTTTAACCATTAAATTCACCAGTTAGGGAAACGAAGTATATACTTTTAAGGTTTATTAGGTTTTAATAATATAGGATTTTCATCGTCCCAATTCTTTTCAATTTCCATTGTATCTACCTCAAAGTTAAGCCGTATCAATCTTCAACCATGCACCATTACTATATATAAATAATGCATCATCACCAGCACCGTTGGTATCATGGGCTACAAACATACATCCATTAGTTATATTTGCAGGTGCCGGGTTTGGCGGTGCGACAAAGGCACCGCCGTAATCAGCGACGTAATATGGTATAGCCCAAACAGGATTTTGGGAACCTCCGGCACCATCGGTATCTGCTAATAAACCCGCTTGTAGGACAGAGTTAAGTTTAAATTGGTAGTCCAACGCAGCACCAGCCCCTCCCCCAACTGCAATTAGGATATCGAAATGTAAGGCTCTAGCGACACCAGCAGTTGAACCAGTGCTTATTGTATTGGTACCAGAAGTAGCAGTAAATGTTAAATCGCCAGTTGCTCCAACTGTAACCAATAGATTTTTCCCTTCCTGATTTAATACTTCTCCAACCATTTTTATCACCTTAAACGAAATATGCTTTGAAATTCATACGAAACGAATAATAGTCTACATTGTCCCATGTAATTACAAATATTATTCCTTCATTTTTCGTACTGCTTTCGCAAATATTTTCATCGCTGCTGAAATAGGAACTGAAATCGGTATTTTTCAATACTGCGGGTATTCCTACTTTAAATACCGTTGATGCATTGTATGTACGGTCATCACCACCAGCACGCAAATTATCGTCTACGAAATTTGCACCCCCACCTTCAAGTACGATATCCTCCATAGGTACCAAGGTCCATTTACTATCGCCATCATCTTGTACCTTGTAAATTTGCAACTGGAATGTAATAAGTGCTGCATTGGTCGGTGTTGCTTCTGCCCTATATCCGGTTACTTCAAAATCGTTATTGCCCCAATCCCAGTATCCAAGTTGTTCAATGGCGTAAGTTATGCCAGTAATTCCTCCGGGGATCGTTACATTGGTTATACGCCACCATTTTTTTGTTGTTTGATATCTGCCGGTTGCATCGACGGTAATATTTTCAGTGTCTCCAGCAGTTACAACCTCTGAAGCTTCGTTCACACTATCGCCGGTTACGACAACGACACCCGAACCCACCAATACGGTTACATTGAGGCTAACATGATTATTTCCAACTGGACGATCATTATTATCGGTAGCGTTCAATCCCGCTACGATTGTGTCTAACATACCCATGATATATGCGGGTGTAGGAAATACGCCTTTCAACCCACCATCATGGGTCATCATATGGCTTCCATTTGGAAGGTTAATTATATCGCCTTCGACCTTGAGAAAAGCATTTTCTTTATCGTATGTAAGATTAGGTTCTCTTCCGTCTTCTGATAAAAGGTCTGCATCAGGCGTTTAAATCACCTCACGGTAAATCTTGATGCAGTTCGATTTTATCAATATCGATTATTTGTTGTGTTCCGCCTCCACCAGCACGACTTGTCAACATAACATACGGTTGCATCATAACCCCATCTGCAGGTATCTCATTCACCGCGTCGGTAGTAGCTTCCAGAGTAGGATTTCCTTCCCAGTCAGGGGGTATACCTTGACCGAGGAAAGTTCTTAGTCCAGTGGCAACGGAATTATCGACGATCTCAAATCTGGCTTTGATCCTTACGTCCTGTGCGATAGTCTCAGCAGCGGCATCGTCCATAGTACCTGCACCGGCGGCAGAAGATTGCATATGCCATTCTGTATCGGCATTATAATCTGCCTGGATCCTTACATAAGTGGTTTCGGCGGCATCTACCAACCCAAACTCAAGTTGGAAATCGCCCAAGTCCGCAGTTGCGGTTCTAACTATAAAGATAATCTCTACGGTTGTATGGTACTGTCCGTCGAAACAGAAAATATCGTTCCAATGTCGTTCCATTACCGCACCGGCAGCCGCATTCGTTCTTAACCTTGTCTGACCATTTAGATCGCTACCAGGTGCAGCGGCGTTCACATCACCAGCGTTATTCGCAGCGTCGGTTGCCCATTGTCCTTTCCATACACGACCACTGAAATGATCTTTATAATGGTATGCCCCTTCTTCGTTCCTTCCGCTTACAGACATGCGAACATTCGCATCAAAAGCAGAATCTACACCGTCAGCGACGTTAACACGAACACCAGATAAATAATCAGCATTTCTAGGTGTGGTCATTCCATCCATATCTATTAACAATCCCGCAATTGCAGTAGCATCTGTAACGGTTATTCCATCGATATCGATATGAGCACCATATACCGTTCCAGCAGTTAGAGCTATTGTCAGGTCCGTATAGAACCCTCGTAGTACGGTATTTGCACCAGAAGCACCTATTGTCCCAGAATAGTTAGCTTCAAAAAGAGTCAAATAAGTTGTAGCGTTTGTACCTGGTACATCTCCAGTCCATGCGACATTAAACCCTCTCATGGCATCCGCCGCTGCAT
>SDBU01000446.1_pt1 | contig 57782 bp, 86 predicted proteins | sample 2277071 | NCBI WGS metagenome assembly SDBU01 (sample SAMN10397929, study PRJNA504765) | marine sediment metagenome | isolation source: marine sediment core GS08_GC12, 126 cmbsf | place: Arctic Ocean: Gakkel Ridge, Loki's castle | collected 2008 | reverse complement strand
GAGCCAAGGGAATCGACGATCAACGCTTCGTGTGACCCGTCCGCCACGGAGGTGTGGACCTGATCCTCGGTGTGGACGGCCAGGATCATCACGCCCGTACCGCCCGCTCCGTGGACGCTACCCTGGGCCTTGCCGAGATTCGTGGCCCCCGTGCCGGGGATGACGTCCGTGACGTCCACGTCGCCGATGTCGACGCCGCTGTTGGCCGTCAGCTTGCCGATCCCGTTGGTGCCGGCCGGGAGCGAGATGTCGGTGGCCAGCGAGACGCGCACCACGGTCGCGCCGTCGACGCCCGTGCCGCCCGCGATGCCGACCTGGCCCGAGATCGGATTGGTCGCCGCCCTGTTCGTCTCGACGATGTTGTCGATGATCTCGACGGCCGTCTTGATGTCGTTCGTGTCGGAGTCGATGGTCGTGAGCAGCGCGGCGGCGATGTCGTCCGCGACTTCGAGGTCGAACGCCGCCGAGACGTCCGCGCCGCGCTCGTTGCCAGCGGCGTCGCGAATCGTCTGGTAGATGTTCCGGTTCGCACTCATGCGGCCCGCGCCGCCGTCGTCTTCGTCCACCGAGTCGGGCGCGACGTCGTCGAAGAAGTAGCCGGACATCGACACCGAGCTGGTCGCGGGCGTGAAGACCGCGTCGTCCACCTGGGTGGCTGCCACCGTGACCGCGATCCCGCCTGCGGCATTGACGTTGAGGCCCCGCTCGTTGCCGGCGGCGTCGCGGATGGTCGAGTACAGGTTTCGGTTGGCGCTCATCCGCAGCGCGCCGCCGTCGCCTTCGTCCACGCTGTCGGGCGCGACGTCGTCGAATGTGGCCGCGCACACCAGCGCGCCGCTCTCCTCTGGCGTGAACGCGGCGTCGTCCACGATGGCCGAGCTGTTGAGTAGCTGCGGGCCCCGCGCCCACGCCTCCCGAATCGAGTCTCGGAACACGACGCCGGCCAGAACGCCGAGCACAAGGCACAGCGCGCCAACGGCGACTGATAGTCGTCTCATGGTCGTTCTCCTGTTGGTGGTGCCGGGCCTAGCCGGCGGTGTCTATTTTGCTAGATGCCGCTACCTGGGTGCTGTCCTAATTTGAGTTCGAGTGGCTGTTTTTGGCCAGCGCGACTTACTGCCGTAACGAACAGACGCGCGCGTTCTTGGACGCTATTAGGACTGCGCCCGCTTGGTCGAGGTCAACTGCCCTTCTTCCTCGGCCGAGGTCGTTTGGGTCGCGGTGTCTCGGAGCCTGGCAAGTCCTGTTTGCCTGGCTGGTTCCCGTGGAGTTGGCCGTCGTCCGGCTCCATGTCTCGGAGGGGCCGCGTCGGAGGCGGCGTCCTTTTCTTGGTCACGACGCGAGTTGTTTCTTCATCGTCACGTATGCGTCGTTGAGCTCTTCTTTCTCCGGCGCGCCGATCAACTGGGCCTCGAGCAAGACCGTGTCTTCGTAGGTGTCGTTCTCTTTGTCCAGAGCGGCATCTGTGAGCCTGGCCTGAGCCTCGAACAGCGCATTGAAGCGCGTCGTGTGCACCCTGTAGCGAGTGAGCAGAACAGTGTGGGACTGGATCTGCTGACCAAACTCAAGCGTTGGCAAGACGAACGCGAAGGCTGCGGTCAAGAGTGCGCAGAGGGCGGACAGCCCCTGGGACCAGTCGTCGTTGGCTATCCCGAGCGCGCCGATGGAGCCAAGGCCGAAGAGTGCGAACGCGATTCTGGCGGCGCGGTCGAGCTTCTTGAGCCGAGACAAGCGACCCTCGTAGTACAGCACGTTCATGCGACAGGTCGTGTATCTGCCCCACGCCATGTCAAGGATGTCGGGCTCTTGCACATCGTCGGACATGACTCCTCCTTCCACCAGTTCGTAACGACCACCATACCCTAGAAATCGTAGATGTCGCTGGGCTTGCGCCTTGCCGGCGGTCGCTTCGTGGGCGCGGCCCGCTATGGGCAGACGCCCTCTACCCGCAGATCCCGCTCGACACGTACGCGGTCTCGAGCTGCCAGCAGCCGCCGTCCCACGACCAGAACGTGAGGCTGACGTAGACCCGATCGTCTCCGTTGTAGTCTGCACAGTCCCACGTGCATGTGAAGGCCCTGCTGTTGCCGCTCTGGAAGTTCGACGTGTCGTCGGCGTTGTCGCACCTCACGCTTTGGCACGAAAGGTCGTACTCAACGGGTGTGCCGCCGCAACCCAAAGCCCATGTCGTCAGCGCCAACAAGGCTATTGCGCGCATATTACCGTCCCTCGGGCCCACGTCGTCCGCCATGGGGCTCTACCTCCCCAAGATCTGTAACGACCACCGTACCACAAGGCAAGGCCGGCACTCGTCAGCCGAACTCTCGGCACTCCTCGAACATCGCGCTCCAGAGACTGTTGACGAGCTGTGCGGAGCACGGTCTGTCGGCCGAGGTGTTCTCTGGATCCTCCTTGACGATGCAGCAGATGGCCGCCGTCTGTGCCACCACGCAAGCATTTGATTCGTCGACAAGAGTGGACCGGCAACGGTTGACGCAAGTGGCAACGCGGGTATTTGGGCCGCATTCGTCGAAGCCGGCGCAGGCGTCCGTGCAGCGGTCGACCTCGCCTGCGCCTTGCGGGTTCGAGCCGCAACCTGACGTGATGGCAACGACGATCAACAAGGTGATTACGCGCATCGCCCCTCCCCGGGGGCCGCGCAGACGGCTCCCACTCAGGAGGTTCAACCCGACGTTGTCGGAAACCCGAGTGGGCGCCGAATCCTACACGCCAGGAACCACCCCGGCGATTTAGGCCAGCGATGCGGGTTGAACCTAATCCGACTTGGTGTTCACGCTGCTGGTGCGGTGGTCAGCCGCCAGCGTGGACGCCAGGCAACCCGTGCACTCTACCATACCGGTGGGCTCGCGCACGAGAGCGGTCAAGTCGCCCAGGCCGTCTTGGAAATCGTGACTGACAGTAGAGCTATCGCCGATTCTCGCTTGCTCCGCACGCTGATAATCAATATTATGTTGGAGTACCAAGAACGAGCGCCCCGGCCGCTGAAACGGCCGGGGCGCTCTGGATCTGTTTCCGAGACAAGTCGGCTACAGGCCCCGCTGGCTGAGGCCAATGTAGTCGTTATGTCCCGGGAATGCAACCCCGGAGGCTGCGATGTCCCGCCGCAAGAATTACTGGAAAATCAAGTCCGCACGCGTCCCGTTCCCCGTGCCCATCCTCGATCCTGGCTACCGGTTCGACCTCCCGATCGACCTCGCATTCGAGTCCTCGTTCTGGTCGCGCCGCAGCATCGAGCGTGACCAACTCCGCGAGACCCTCGCCGTCGACCTGGACGACGAGTCCGAGCGGGGGCAGCTGTGAACAATCTCCCGCACCACAAGCAGGTAACCGTCGTCTGCGCGCTCGTCGAAGGCTGCTCCATCCGAGCCACCGAGCGCCTGACCGGCGTCCACCGCGACACGGTCATGAGGCTCGGCCACCGCGTCGGCCTGGGCTGCCAGAAGCTCCACGACGCCATCTGGCACGACCTCAACGTCACCTCGATCGAGCTGGACGAGATCTGGAGCTACGTGCACACGAAGCAGAAGCGCGTCCGCGACGACGACCCCAAGGCCTTCGGCGACCAGTACACGTTCATCGCCATGGATGGCATCAACAAGGGCGTCATCAGCTACCACGTCGGCAAGCGCGACGACCTGAACACCGAAGCCTTCGTCAACGACGTGCGCCGCCGGGTGCTGAACAAGCCGCAGATCTCGTCAGACGGCTTCGGCCCGTACATCAGCGCCATCGAGATCGCGTTCGGCACGAGCATCAAGTACGCCCAGATCGTCAAGGAGAAGAAGAACGGCCGGCTCAAGAACCTGCGTCGTGAGCGCGTGTTCGGAAACCCCGACATGGACAAGCTCTGCACCTCATTCGTCGAGCGTCAGAACCTCACGATGCGCATGCACATGCGTCGTTTCATCCGCCGCTCCAACGGGTTCTCCAAGAAGCTGGCCAACCTCAAGGCCGCGGTCGCGCTGCACGTAGCCTGGTACAACCTATGCCGCGTGCACGAGACGCTGAAGGTCACGCCAGCCATGGAGATGGGCGTGGCGAGTACGCTGTGGTCGATGTCGGACCTCGTGGGTCACGCGCTAGACCTTGAGAACGCGCGTCCTAATTAGGACACTACCAAATGGCGAGGGCGAGGTCCCACTGTCGGCGGCGGTACGCGGCCTGCTCGCTGGCCTCGATCTGCTTCAGCCACGGCGTGCAGCTTCCGCGGCCGACGCAAGGCCCGCAGATGTGGCTCATGCATGTTCGGCAGAACCCGCCCGGCTGTCGCTTTACGAACACCACTCTCTGGCAATGGAAACAGGTGATCGTGTCCGCCTCCTGCGCCAGCTTGCCGCTAGGCCCGGTGATGCGCGCGTAGCCGCCTGGATTCCGCACATCCTACTCCTCGAACATGATCGTCGACTCGATGTTCGACGTTCCGCCAATGACCGGCGTGAAGTGACCGAAGCCGTCGTTGTCCGTTGCCTGGCAGACGAGCTCCGATCCCTGTCGAGCCTGCCAGTGGAACGTGTTCTGCTGATGCAAGCCGACCGACAGCAGCACAACGCCGGTCCCAGACGCCGGGGCCGTCGTGTTGGTGTCGACCGAGTTTGCCCGCACCGCAGACCCGTCCTCGTCGAGCGGGTTGGGCGTTACCGACGTGCCACCCGTAGGCGCGCCTGATACGCGCTCGATCGTGTGCAGGTAGTGCTCGGCCAGCGGCGCGCTCGATGAGCCGATGGTCACATCGTAGACCTTGATCCTGGCCGTGGTTGCCTGGTTCTGGATCAGTCCGATCGGGACCGCCGCCGTCGGGGTGGCGTGTTGTAGCTGGCAAGAAAAGCGAGACATTGAATGCTCCTACGGCATGTCGGCGAGAACGATCACCTCGTCCTTGATTGTCAGCATCCTGAGATCGAAGTTGGTCGCCGTGCCGACCTTCGTCGACACCTGGATCAACTGCTTGACCCCAACGGTGTCCGGGGCTGTCGGTTGTCGTAGCACAAGGTCGCCCGCAGACGTGGTTTGCTCGTTGTTCACGTTCCACGTGCCGGTGAACGTGAATTCCTTCGACGAAAACTCGGTCGTCTCGTCGTTCTCCATGACGGCAACCTTCACCAGTCCGGTGCCCGCGACCTGCGCCGCTCCGTTGCACCATACCGTGAGGTATTTCACGTGCCGTCTAGGCGTGATGAGGTATTCGTTCCTCACGACATACGAGCCGGACGTCGTGGTCAGGAACGGATGGGTCAGCGTCGACGCGTCGCTCCACGATCGCGTGGCGTGGACCTTGGCTCTCGTCGAGCACACCCGGTTCAAGAACTTGTTGAGGCCCTGGCTGTCGGTCGGAGCTGCATCGAAGGTGATCTCGGAGCCGATGAGCGCGTACTCCCCGAGATCGATCGTGTCGAACGATGCTGCGATCGTCTTCGCCATCAGGTCTGCTCGACCTCCTCCCACACGTAGACGCCCCACAGGAAGATGTCCTGCCCCTCCGGCTGGTTCTGCTGCAAGCCGATTCGCAACTCTCGGGTCGCACTGAGGATTGGCGTCCATGCTGTGAAGACGCCAAATCCTCCCGGCACAAGCCACTGCGGATTGCGCCACAACGACTCGATGAAGTCACCGGCCCCGCCCCGAGACGGCGACCTGTGAAAGTAGGCGCGATCCTGTGCGGCCGCGTTCGGCAGGACGAGACGTCCCTCCGATCCGTTCAGAACTTCGGACGAAGACCGATCCTCAACGCCGACCCCGTTACCGCCACGAAACGAAACAAACGTCGTCTCGATGCCCGGCCAGTCCGTTATGTAGATCGCTGCTCCCCGGAGAATCGTCGCCCCCTCGCTCATTGTAGCGTGGTAGACGGGGGTCAAGGTCGGCACGTGGTCGCCGGCCGACCCGTCCAGCGGTTGGCTGACCGGAATTGCCTGCCAGATGTCGACTTCGGCGACGAGCTGGTTTAGCCGTGTCCCATGAAAGTGGTTGGCGTTGTATTGCAGGAAACGCCACGTCCATGCCCGCATGGCGGCCGAGTTGAACGCCTTGTCGTCGGCAATCTTCCTGTGCTGCTTGTAGTAGCTCATGGCGTCTTGAACACCTCGCTGAGCCCGTCCTCAACATCCTCGAACAGGTCCACTCGGTAGACCATCCTCGGCTGCACGACCGGCGGAACAGGCGGAGCCCCGAGGTCGACCTCGTCAATCGACAGCGACCGGACATACAGATCGCAGACGCTCTTCGTGCGCCAGGTCGCCGCGCCGCCAGATTGGTTGCCACGGTTGGCGAACGACTCTGGTGGCAAGATCGGCGGATGGATCACCGCCTGCGTATCCCCGTTGTCGAACGACCGGATCGTGTGCCAGTCGGTCAGCGCTACGCCGTTGTCGTCCTCCAGCCGGATAGCGTCGCCCACAGCCACGGCTGGCGCCAGGCCGGTGAACGCAACCGCGTTTTCAATGACGTCAGCCCCATGCGTTGCAACGACGGCCCCCGATTGGCCCGTGCTCGTAAAGTCTACGCTCGGGCGCGCATAGACCGAGATCACCTCCACGCGCCCAGGCAGGATTGGCACCCGAACCCGATGAACGAACGTGCGAGCAACACCTGTGCCGACCTCCGTGTGCCAGCCGACCCGGGCGCCCTCGTCGAAGATGTTGGACCCGCCGACGAAGCCTCGATTCCTCTCCGTTGCCGAGCTGCTGACGATGAAGTCTACCGAGCACCCAGCCGTGATCTGTGCCCGATAGCAAACCTCGATCACGGCCTCGCCGAGACTGATCGGCGACGTCATGCCGGACGCAATCGCCAACACGTACCAGATGTGCTCGTTCAACAGCGGCAGCGTGTTGATGTCCCACGCCATGCAGAGCAGGTTGCGCCGCAGCATCGCGTCGAGCAGTCGATCGTTGTGGACCAGTTCTCGGCCAGACCACGACGATGCCGGGTGAGCGTTGTCGAACGGCTGATCGTCGAGGGTGTTGTACCCGAGCGGGATCGCGTAGTCGGGCATCAGTCGCTCCAGTGCGCCTTCAGCGTCGTGCTCCCGATGTCCGCTCCGGCCTCTCCCCAGGCCCCGAACTTCCGCATCTCCGTCGTCCAGTCGGCCGTCGTTGTGTAACTCGCGGCGCCAGCATCGCCAGCGAACACGACGACGTAGCCGACCTGTCGCGCCACCGGCCCACCACCCGAGGTGAAGTCCGCCGACAGCGTGAGCGTCGTCGCCGTGACCGCGGTGATGTGCGGCGTGTTGTCCGAGATCAGCGCGCCGTCCGAGTCGATCAGCACCACGTAGTCGCCGACACCGACGCCGCCGGTCGTGAACGACTCCGTATCGTCCGCGAGGACCGAGCCTCGCGCGAATCCGTCACTGAAGGCGTTACGCTCGACCGTGACGGTCGTGCCGCTCAGGGCGTCGCCCGCAGCAACGACGGCGCTCGGAGACCAAAGCACCATGCGTGGCGAGTCGATCCCGACCCAGAACAACCGCACCTCGATGCCCCCGCCCCCGCCCCGAACCAGCTCCCGCAGAAGAAATCTCTTCTTCGTGACGATCATGCTCTGAGAGGTGATGCCGCGCGTCCCGTCGACGATGTTGGGCAGCGTCGCCAGCGTGACTTCGAGCAGGTCTCCCACGGCAACGAACAGGTGTTGCCAGTTGAGCTTGAGCGTGATGGTTGGCGGTGGCTCCAGGAAGTGACGCTGGACGAACATGGACCGCTCGATCGCGACATCTAGCCCAGACTCCTCCGTGAGTCCACGCGCCTCGATCGTCAGCCGTCGGTCGCTCATGTGTTGGGCGAACCGGGCGCGAGATGCCGGCAGGATCACGCTAAGGATCTGCCCCGGGTCTCCCTCTGGCCCGGCGTGGTCGATCTCCCACTTTTGAGATGTCACCTGATTCTCGAAGTCCCAACTATATCGCTCGGACCTGGGAATGATGTCGTCGGTCCCGATGACGGTCGGGTCGTCGCTCTCGAAACGCTCCTGTATCCTGAACGGTCTCAGCAAGCCGTTGCTGTCCGGCAACACCGCAACACCGACCGGGCCGAAGAGCTGCTCCTCCATGAGCTTCTTGAGGTTGAAGGCGCCGTCCCATGCGATCGCGAGGTTGGGCATCGACACACCCAGCCTGTCTCGCATCGCTACGAATGCCGGGATGTTGAAGCGAGTGGACGGTATGCCGGCTCCGAACTCGCGCGGCAGAACGTCCCAGTTGGGGTCGCCGGCGGTGAAGTTGTCACCGGGCGCTGGCCAGTTGTCACCGGTCGACATCGCGATACAGAGAAAGATGTCGACCGGATGAGCGGACGGCTGACGAGGCTCCAGCGGGTAGACTGGCTGGAAATAACTATTGTCTCTGATCGCCGCGACCAGGATGTTTCGGACCGGAATCTTGGTGTGTCTCTCGGCGTTGCTTGACCGCTCCAGGATGTCCGATCCGACTAGCCCCCAGGCAGTGATGTTCACGTTCGTGCTGAGCGGGTTGTTGTCTACCAGCAGATTCAGGAAGTACTCGCAAACGCTGTCTCCGACGCGCATGAAGCCGGCGTTCGCCGCAGCGTTGCGGGTCAATACCATCGGCCGCTCTTGACCGACCGAACCGTCAAGGAACGGGTCCCGGCCGTACACCGGGATGACGACGGGCTCTCCTATCTCCCGCACCCACGGCGGCTCAGAGTCCTCACCGTCTATGCCCGCCTGCCCTGATACCAGCAACGTCCAGCCGTGCCACAGCCGGTCTCCGACCTCCTGATCGAGCAGGGACTCCGTGCCGCGCAACGAGATGTCCCACGACGCGCCGTCAGGTCTGAGCTTCAGGTAGTCTAGGATGAACGACCGGACCAGGAGCTCGTCGCCCTCCACGTTGTCGGCGAAGTTCAGGAACAGGTCGACCGGACGCGTCCGCATGTAGTGGGCCCGGTACCGCACCTCAGAGTCGCCGTTGTTGGCCGCCGTGTAGTGGTTGCGCGCTGTCGTGCCGTAGAACTCACGCGTCACCGTCAGCCGGTCGGAGCCTCCCGCGCCGCCGCCGCCCGCGACCGCCGTGATCTTCATGCGCTCATCGCCGAGAGCCAGCACCTGGTTGACCAGCGGGATGCCGCCAACGACCTGCTTGACGTCGAGCGTCAGGTCCGTCGTCGTCATCACGCCGCTGTCGGCCCCGGTGCCGCCGACGAACTCGCCGACCTTGGTCCTGTTCCGGACCGCGAACAGCTCGGTCAGAAACACGCTGTTGGGCGTCGTCCCGGTCTGGCCCGTGCCCTCCACCAGCGTAAACGACATTCCGCCGGTCTTCGTCTCCCCCGTGACGATGTCGACCTCGGTCTCGACCTGCCGCGGGATGTCGACGAGGAATGGGCGGAACCGCGTCGTCGGCGTGAACGGCGTGTCGGCGTCGCGCGTCGTCCACCGGTACGCCTTCGACGAACCGTCCGTCTCGGTGTCGGGGCCAAGGCCCTCGATCACGAAGTAGAGGATCGGCTTGCCGGTGAAGTCTGCGACAGTCGACGCCATCAGGTCACGTAGGGCCGCCAGGGCACCTCAACCCTGTACTTTTCGCCCCTCTCTTGGATCAGCTCGGCAGCTTCCGTCAGGTCTCCGCCCCAGCGCTCGATCTCGTCAGCGTCGATGACGGCGGTGATGAACTGGTCTTGCGAGTCGACGTCCGGGTGGATCTCGAACCGGCCGCCGGTGCGCGCCCACTCGTAGAACCCGACCGGGTGATTGCTCGGGAACGTGAAACTGGCCGCATCCATCCCGAGCCCCACGAGCGCCGAGTCGTCACTGCTCGAGCTGAACGCCTCGTTGTCCTCGCCCGCCGCGGCCAGCAATCTGGTCCCGCTCACCCGGAAGTAGCGGAGCTTGACGACCGGCACGAAGTCGATCCGCAGAACGCCTCTGATGTCCGTCTTCCACTGCTGTACGTATTGCTGGCCGCCCAGGCTGCGCGCTCCGCCCACCACGGCGGTCGAAAAGAACCGGTACCCGTCGATCAGGAATTTTTCGGGATACCAGCCGTATCGGTGCTGGTAGTCGCTCGTGAATGTCGTCCCCGGGCCGTCGTCCGCGGACACGTCGAAACCCAGGATGCGGCCGTAGAACGTAGACGATGCGTCGGTGTTCCAGTGGAGCGAGAAGTTGTTCGCCCCCGCGGTCCTCGCGATCGTGACGTTCCCGTCCGTGTCGACCGTGACGCCGTACGTGTTCGCACCCGCGAGGGTCATTGCGGCGGCGATCAAGTTGCAGATGTCGCTGGCGTTGGGAACCGACCCCCGCACGAACACGTCGAGCTCGGAGGCTGAAATCGTCGCCGAGATGTCTCCCCCGCCCTCGTCGAACTCGATCTTCCTCTCTGCCGCCCCCACGCCGATCGTGACCGGGAACAGGAGCCGTGGATGCGTGGCGGCCATCGGCTATCTCCGGAAGGCCGAGGCGTTGCGGCTGCGCACGCCAGCCATGCGGTCGCGCGCAGCCAGCACGCCATCGACCTCGCGCCCGATCTCCTCCTTGGTGTGGAGCGGGACGCCCCCGAAGGTCAGGACGAGCGTGGTCTGATTCGGGCCGACACGGCTCGCGCTGGCCCCCTCTCCTGCCGCTGCGAAGTCGGACGGCGTAGAGCGCGCAGCCTTCTTCGTGCCGCCGCTCTTGCTGGGCGCCACAGCACCGCCAGCGGCCCCGAGCGCAGCGCCAAGTGCGATCAGGCCGATTCCTGCCCCGATGGCCGCTCCCCCCGTAAACGGAGGAATTGCCGAGAAGCCAGTGCCGGCCAGAATGAGCATCGTTCCCATTTGGACGGCGATCTGACCCATCGCCTTGAGCATGCCTGAGAGCATCTGCTGTCCGGCGAACTCTCCGGTGGCGCCGAGGTTCACGAATGCCGCCGACATCTGGTTGATCACCGACGTGAGGGCAGCGGCTTTGAACGAGTCGAAGAACGCCTGCTGGGCCATGCTGGCTTCACCGAGCGCCTTTGCGATCTCTTGCTCCTGCCGGACGGTCTCACGCAGGGCCTCATTCTTCTCGAACACGGCCGCCAGATCCTCGGCTGCCATCGCTACCTGGTCGGCCTCGAACTCCTGCAGCATCTTGAATCGTTGGCGCTGCTGACTCTGAAGTTCTTGCGAGTTCGCCAATACCAACTGAATCGACGCGGCCTCTCGGGCGAACGAGCCTGGGTCTTTGTCCCTTCTTTTCTTCTTCTTGCCCCCCGTGATCTCCGTGCCTTCACTGAAGTCCACCGCGGTCAGGGCCCCGCTCGCTATCTGCGCGGCCCGAGCGAACCCCGCCTGCTCGTCCTTGAACGCCTTGGTTGCCTCGGTCGCCTTGTTCGCGGCCTTGTTGTACGCGTCGAGGAAGACCGTCAGCTTGGTTGCGAACACATTGCTGACGTTGATGCCTGCGCTCTCCAGGCGGGCGAGCGTGTCGTTGAACTCCCCCGTATCGACGACGCCGCGGTTGAGCCGGGTCCCGAACGCCTTGAGCGCTGCGTCGCCGCTGTCGGCGAACCTGGAGACGCCCCTCTCTGTGACGTTGAAGTGGCGCTCCATCGCCTGCAGCCCAGCGATCACGGTGTCCGTCTTGCCGGCGATGTTGCCAAGCTCGATCACCATCTTGCCGAAGGCCTCCAGCACATCGCCGCTGGTGTTCTTCAGGTTGGCGAGGCCTTGTTCGCTCGCGCTGATCGCCTTGGCCGAGCCGCCGAACGCAGACGCCAGGGCATCGACCACGACGGCCGTCCGCTCCGTGATGTCCTTGAGCGCAAAGGTCGCTGAGTCCGTGCCCTTGAGCGACGGGATGTACCGGGTCAGGGCCGCGATGTTGCCCGCTATCGCCTGCGACACGAGGCGCCCAGCCGACGCCATCGGCACCATTGCGCCCTCGGCGAAGTCAGCGACCGTGCGCGCGGCGTCGAAAGTCTCCTTGCCGAAGCTGCCCGTCAGGCTCGTGAGCGTCGTGAGCACGACCGCCATCTCGTCGTCGCCGAACTTCGTCGTCGCCTGCATCTCGTTCTGAAAGGCCTTGATGTCTCGGCTGGCGTCGTCGTACGAGCCGCCCACGCGATCGATGGCGAGGCGCAGACGCTTGTTGACCGTCGCCTGCTTGGACGCCAACTGGACGGCCTTGGCGCTGAACGCCAGGAACGCCGCGCCGCCGACGGCCGCCGCGCCGCCGAACCTGCGACCAAGCGCCCCAGCCGTCTTGCTGAGCCTCTTGAGGCGTCCCTCCACCTTATTGATCTGCCGGCTGGCCCTGTCGCGCGCCCTGATCTCGGCCGTCAGGAGTTCGGTTGCCACTTCGCCCTCCTAGATCACCCGCTGGCGCTTGCCCCGTGGCATGCCGTGCACGACAGGCTTCGCCTTGCCGCGGTCCTGGTGTCCCTGCTCGGCGTACCAGCGCTCACGCTCGGCGTCGCGCCGTTGCCGCTTGCCCACCTCGGCATCGAGAAGTTCCATGGCTTCGAGATACCGATTCGGCTGGTCCGAGATCCCGCCACCGTTCAGCAAGAAGCCTCGCTTGTAGTGAGACCAGAGGCGGACCATCAGACCCGTCTCCGGCGTGAGTTCTCCGATCTCCTCTTCGAGCCCCGGAGGTATCTGTCCGTCCGCGGCGGAGTCCAGCTTCGACCAGCGAGCTAGTAACGCCGCCGCGCCAGTCAGTTTCCCCGTTCATCATCCGTAAGCTGGCGGCCTTCGAGGATGTGCTCCGCGACCTCGTACAGATCGGCCTGCTCGAACATGCCGAGGAAGTTGATCCGGTCGGTCTTCTTGTCCGGCCACGACAGCGGTCCGTCCGGGCCGGTGCCTTCAACGGCCGTCAGGTGCTCCAGCAGCACCGAGATCGACAACGGCGCGGAATTGGACACCCAGGACACGGCGCCGGTCCGCGCATTGGCCTTCTTGCCCTTCTTGACCTCGACGCTGCCGACATCGAACCGGCCGGAGCGCGCCTCGAACTCGGCGACCTCGACCGGGTTGGGCTCGCGGTAGCCCCACGTGACGCGCTCGCCGGCCGGCAACTCTCGGTCACCCTCGAGCACGTACTCGGACGCACCTGGGCGCGCGTTGATGCGGGGCATTACTGCCCCCCGTGGATGTGGCTGCGCGCGGGCGCAACGTTGTCGAGCACTGGGGATGGTCTCTGCATGCGTTTCTCCTGGCTGGGCAGAAACGCCGGGCTTCGCTACTGGCTGAAGCCGACACCGGGGTCGCGTGTCCAGCCAGGACCGATCGCTGTTGGGGCGGTCGGGCGCGATGCCCGGTGTCGGCCTGTGTGATGCGAGCCGAGGCCCGCGGTGGGTGTTAGGTGAACGCGATTGTCAAACTGTCGTTGCCCGCCGAGCGGCCCATGGAGTACGTCGCGTCCAAACCGATCACGCCGTCGTTGTCGGTTCGGGACAGGCCGCTTATCGCCAGTCCGCCCGTGCCGCCAGCGTCCGTGATGGTGACGATGTTGCCCGCAGACCCGGCCCATGCCATCGACATGGTCGACAGGACCGCGCCCTCCAGCGCCGTCCACCAGTCCTTGGACGCAATCGGAAGTTCCTGCATCGAGAACGTGCCGGTGGGCCTGCAGCCGCCGAGTTCGATAGCGGCGATGCCGAAGGTCTCGGCGATCGACCTGATCACATGGGTCTCGCGGTTGAGATCGAGCGTCCACGACGAGGGCCGGAAAGAGGCGCCGCCCGCCTGTCCGTGCAGCGTCATCGTGAGGCCGCGCGACGGCTGCGGCAGCGTCGTCTGGTACGTCGGCGTGACCGACAGCGCCCCGGACCCTGCGCCGTCCGTTGGGATGGCGTACAGCCCAGTGAACGACCAAGAGATCTTGGGGAACATCGGCGCTGACGAGTCGATCGTCATCGTGCCATAGGTGCCGCGGATCGGGATGATCAGCGTACCGTCTTCGATTTCGATACTGACCGACTGAAAGCCGTCGCCGGCCGTGGCGAAGACCTCGGCCAGATCGTACGTGACCGACGTGGCGCCGACGATGGTTTCGCTGAATCCGACCGCCTTGAACAGCGGGCCGATCTCCGGAGCCGTGCCTGCCGTCCCGCTGCCCTTGAGCGCCGTCGTGAAAGACAGCGTATAGAGTTGCGTGCCTTCGATGTGAGCGAAGCCGTCCAAGAAGCCGTCGATCGGTTCGATGTCCGATGGGTCGGTGACGACCTCGAGCGACAGGTCATCGACAGCGATCAGTGCGTCGCCACCGGCCAGCGTCGGGTCAGACCCGTACGTCGCCTCCACTTTGGCGAGGATCAGTTGTCGTCTCTGGACGGCCATCAGACTCTCCCGAGGGCTTTGGCGCGCGCTGCGCCTTCAGCGGCGTGGAAGTCGAGCGCTTCCTGCGGCGGATCGTTGGGGTCGTACTTTCGGATCTCTTCGCCCGGTCGACAGACGCGGCTGCGGTTGCTCGGCACCCAGACGATGCGCAGGCCAGGCTTCGCTTTCTTCTTCGCCACGCGTGCCTCCTATGGCCTCGTCTCGACCTCGATGGCCTCAATGGTCAGCGTCGCCGACTTCACCAGCCCGCCGACCTCGAGCTCAAACAGCGGCTGAAAGTCCGTGGACAGGATGTCGACCTGAAACGTCGGATTCTCCACCGTCCCGCCGCCCTCGACGCGCTCCGTCAGCACCCGCCGCAGAGCCTCCAGCGTGCGGAACATCCGCCGCGCCAGCCGCTCCGGGTCCTGGTCGATGTCTGCGATCACCACCGACAGCTCCAGCTGGTGACTCATCTCCGTCTGGGTCGTCATCCACGGCGACTCGACGGTCGACGACGACGTCGGCAGCACATACAGTTCCGGCAGGTTGAACGGCCGGATCTCCTCGTTCGCCTCGAACCGCACCGACGCCGCCGGTATGTCCTCGAGCACGATGGCCACGCCGAACTCCGTGACGTCGGCCGCAGCGTACTGGGCGTCTTCGACGTCGAGCTCGGCCGGCAGGTACGTGTCGACCGCCGTTCGGATCTCGATCAAAACGTCCTCGATCATGGCGTCACCTCAGCTCGACGCCGCCCGATTGCGTGAAGAACACGCGCTTTCCACGCACGTCGACAGCGCGCTGGATGTGTCTCTGAATGGCCCGAGCCCAGCCGCGAACATCCCGCTTCGTCAGCGCGATGATCGGCCGCTTCGGCGTCCGGATCTTGTCGAACTTCGTGACGCCCAGACCCTTCTGGTGACGGATCGCATACGGGACCGAGGTGCCCATGACGACCGACCGCCGCCCCGCCTTGAATACGTGGTCTGCGTGCGAGACGTTCGTCAGCGACGGGAACAGCCGCTCTCTGCCTGGCGTCCATCGCAGGATGTTGTCGAGGCCCCCGCCAAGCAGGAACTTGATCGGACGGTAGCGGGGCTCGTTGTCGTAGCCCACCCACGGCGTTCCGCCCCGCCGGCCCTTGGTCTTGAACTGCAACTCCATGATGCGGGTGAACGACTGCACCTGCGGCCCGGTCCGACTCGCCTTGAGCAGCGGGTCGCTCGGCCTGCCGTTGTGGATCGCCTTCCACGCTGGCCGGAGGTCTTTGATCGCGCCGCGCGCAATGGCGAGCTTCCGGCTGACCGCGTTGACGCCGACCATTTTGATGTCGATGTCGATCAATCCACCCGGCATTACAGGCTCGTTTGCTCCGTGAAGATCGGATCCTCGACGTCGATGTCAGAGTTTCTGGTCGTGTTCTCGTTGCCCGCCTGAATGTGCGTCCGGGTGAATCCCGCAGCCGCGTTCGTGAGCGAGTCGGACAGCAGGGCCTTCGCCGAGTCCGTGTCGCCCAGCAGCCGCACGCCTTCGTCCCAGTGCTCCTGCCACACCGCCACGATGCCGTCTTGCGACTTCAGCCCCGTGAACGCCTTGGCGACTGATGCAGCAGTCCCGCACAGCACGATGTCTTGCAGGTTCTGAAACGAGATCGGCTCGTCTGTGTTGTCGATGCTCTCGGGCGCGATGCCGAGCGCATCCACGAGCCCGCTGATCCTCGCCGCCTTGCGGTTCAGGATCGTCGTGATCGCCGCGCTCGTGACCTTGCTCGTCGTGGTGAACGTGTAGTGCACCAGATAGTCGCTCTCGAGCAACGCCTCGGTGGCACCGAACAGGTTGATCGCCATGGCGCTACTTGAACGCGATGAAGACTTTGCACCAGCCATCGCGTGACGACTCGTCCGCACCCGTGACCGTCTTGACGGCTACCGTCGCCCCGGCTGCCACGTCGGTGGTCGAGCCGGTTACGGTGGAGCACGAGTCGGTGGTGCCAGCCGATGCGACCGTGCAGGTTACGGACGGCGTCAGGTCCGCGGCTGCCGATCTCGCGGTGAACACGACGTCTGCAGTGGGCTCGCCGCTGGTATAGCACCGCATCCCGAGAACCTTGAAGGCCACATTGAGCAGGCCCGTCAGTGGGGCGTCGGCGGTGGTCTCGGTCGTGTTGTCGAGCGCGCTGCAGAGCGTTCCCGAAATCGTGTAGTCGGCGTCGCTTGAGTTTCCGAAGTCGCCAGCAAACACGTCGTTTACCGGGGCGTAGTAGTTGGTCCCGGTGCTCTCCAGGTCCCCGCAGAAGATGACCGACTCGACCATGACCGCGACTTCGTCGGGCCCGATGCTGTTCTCGGTCAGCACCACCGCGCCGTCGCCTGCTGTGCCGCCGTTGCCGGTGAGCGTGATGGCTCCCGACGGCGTCAGGGCGAACGTCGTCATCCCCGTCTCGGCCACCGCCCCCGAGCCGTCGAAGTCCAGCGTGCCCGTCGTGTCCCCGTAGGCACTGGCGGCGCCGCCCGTCATGGTGACCGCGCCCGATGCCGACACCACGAAGGTGGTCATGCCGGTCTCGGTGACTGCGCCAGCGCCGTCAAAGTCGATGGTCGCCGTGTCGTCACCGAACTGCGCTGATGTGCCGCCGGTTACGTCGACGTCCCCCGTGCCGGTCATGTTGAAGTCGACCAGGCCCGCCTCGGTGAAGTCCCCCGCCCCGCCGACGGTGGTGGTCAGTGTGCCGTCCGTCATGGTGACCGTGGTGTTGGCCGAGCCGAGGGCGACCGCACCGTCACCGTCGATCTCGAACCGGGTCTCGGCGGCAGCACCGCCCTCGACCACGCCGATCGTGTAATCGCAGTCCTCCGTCCCCGTGCCGGTATCGGTGCAGTTCACGGTCACCTGTGCGTGCGCCATGTCGTCGTCGGTCGTGTCCGCGTAGTCGCGGTACGAGTGCAGCACCGAGCCCGTGGCGTTGTTGCGGACCTCCAGGCCCACGGTGGCGTCCACGAGGGCACGCACGCCTTGCCCGTTCGCTCCACCGACGACGATGTCTCCGTCAGCGTCCAGGAACAGCCTAGCCTCCGCAGCTGCGCCAGCCTCGACGATACTGAACGTCAGGTCGCAGTCCTCTGCCCCCGTACCGGTCGCGGTGCAGTTGGCCACGGCGCTCGCGTGGACCATGTCGTCGTCCGTAGTGTCGGCGTAGTCTCGCCAGGACAGGATGACGTCGCCGGTCGCGCTGTTCTGGATGTCGAGGCCGGTCGTAGCATCTACGCTGAACACGAAGCCCGCGGCCGGCGCGATGGTGAGTGCGCCCGAGTCGGTGGCGATGGTCTGCGGCCCGACGAACGTCAGATCCTCGTCGATCAGGATGGCGGTGTCGGATGCACTCGACAGGATCGGCCCGGCCGCGTTGTCGAGATCCCACTCGGCGGACGCGTCGTTCGTCCCGCCCACCCCCTGGAATACGAGCGACCCGTCGGTGTCGTTGTTGATCTGCTCTACGTTCGGGAACGTCAACTCGCCGTTGATCAGACGCGGGCGCCGCAGCAGATCGCCGCCTGCGGCCATCAGCCCAGAGGGACCGAGCGCGACCAGGCCAAAGCCAAGCGCCGCGCCCAAGGCGATAGAGCACACGACGAGCGTGCGTTTGAGAAACTTGGTCATTGTGTCTCCTGCGGCTACTTCGCCGCGGCTTTCGCCGGCGGGGTCTTCTCCGCCTCGGGCTTCGGTGCGGGCTTCTTCGCCGGTGCCTTCGCTTTCTTGGCGGCTTTCTTCTTCGCCTTCTTCTTCGGCTTCGGCTCGGGCTTCGCCTTCGGCGCGGGCTCCTTGCGGGGCGGCTTCGCCTCGTCTTCGACGCCCGCAGCCTTCTCGAGCGCCTGGCGAGACGCGGAACGCTGCTCGGCCTTCGCCTTCGACTCCGACGCGATACGAGCACGCTCGGCGAGCTGCCCCACCGACACGTCACGATCACGAAGGTCAGCGCGCGTCACCGCGGCGCCGAGCAACTGCTCGAACTGCGCAGCGATGCCCGCCTTGTCTTCCTCGGTCAGCGGCACATGGACGTCGGCCGCGTTCGGGCGCGGCGTGCTCCCGTGCATCAGCGCACGAGGCTCGTCGGGCTCCGCAGCTCCCGGGCACATCTCGATGACCCACGGGTGCGCAACGATCTCGGCAGCGCCGATCTTGAGCGGCACAACGTCGCCCGCGTAATAGCACTCGCCGTTGCCGACGTTCAAAGCTCCGCGGCGCACGCGGTAGTGAAAAGCCTGATCGGACATGATGACTCCTTGGCGGTCCTGGCTGCCCGCCTGGTGACGTCTAGTTCGCACAGTCGATGGTGAGGTGACCGGCGACGGCATCCACGACGGCCTCGTCGCGCTCCTCGCGGACCCGCACGACCTCGCTCCGAGTGTTGTCCTCGAAGTAGCGGTCGACCACCGTGGGCGCGCCGCCGTCGGTGCTGGCGAACTGAGCGAACGACGGACCCTCGGGACCGGACGACGGGATGTGGCCGATCCACATGTTGTCCGTCCAGATGAAGCCGTAAGCCTCGGTCTGGCCCTGGTTGGCGGTGTTGCGCACCGACCGGCCCACGAAGACCCGATCGATCTCGAACGCTTCGGCCAGCCGCATCTGCAACTCGGTGAAGGTGATCTGCGACTGCCGCGTCGCCGACGGCATGAGGCCGGTGACGTCGCCGTTCTGCACGAGCACGCGGAACGCGTCCCAGCCGAGCACCATCGTGTTCGCGTTCTTGCCCGAGTTGAGCTTCACGCTGCGCTTGGCGGTCCAGATGTCGGCGAGCGGGTCGCCGCCCGCGTCGTCCCACTGCGCGCCCGCGCCGAGCGTGGACTCGTTGGTCCAGTCGCCGGTGCCGAACATCGCAGCCACGACCCGGAGCTCGCGCTGAATCTCGACCTCGCGCTGCGCCCTGATCGCGGCGAGTTGCTGCAGGTCGATCGGCGCCTGCGACTGCCCGCGCAACTTGCGGTCGATCGCGACCTCGACGCCGTACTCGATCGTGTTGAACGTCGCAGTGCCGAGACCGAAGCCGACGCGCGGATAGGGAGCGCCAACGCCGCGGTTGAGCTCGATGTTGCCCGCAGACCGGACGTCGGTCGTCTGGGTGAAGTACGTCCCGCTGACGTCGCCTTCTTTGTACGTCGGTGGGAAGACGAGATCCGCGATGAAGTCCGAGTCCTCGTTGCCCCGGGTGGACATCCACGCGGTGAGGACGGGGTCGACTGCGCGGACCTGATTCTGGGTGGGACCCGGAACGCTCATGATGCTCTCCTGCTATGACCGCACCGGTGCCCGCCCGGCGTGAGCCAGAAAGACGGTGCGCGGTTGTGGCTTGGTTGGTGCGCCGTCAGGCGCGGGCGCTATGCAGCGCCGTCGCTCTCGCCGTGGACGATGATGACGTGGAACAGGTCCAGGTCAGCGGCTGCCTGCACGGCGATACCGCACAGCTTGTCGCCGGCATCGGAGGCCGGGATCCAGCGACCACCCGCCTCGATCGTGAGTTTGTCGCCCTCGTTGATCGCCGCGCCCGCCTTGCACAGGAAGGATCCCGTGATCCCGATCGTGACGTTGTCGCCGGCGTTGCGTCCGCCGTCGAGGATCACGCCCATGAAGTCGGCACCGGCCGCGCCAGCGAGCACCGCGTCGCCGTTGGCGTCGGTAGCCGCCGCGAGCCCGATGTTGCTGTCCGCCGAGAGGTCGGTGGCCGCGGCTGCCCGCATCGTGATCTTGTCGCCCTGCTGAGTTGCCATCGACATGGCTCACCTCCGTCGTGACGCGTCGCCGCGCCGTGCTTGTCTGTTGTTGCTGGCCTATCCGCTAGCTGCGGACGATGTGCATCTCGGGGAGCGTGTTGGAGTGCTCGAGCACCGCATCCTCGTCGTCGCGCTTGAACTCCTCGAGCACGTCCGCGTAGGTCGCGGCATTGCCGGCGTCCGCTCGCTTCTTGAGCTCTTTGCGGATCCGCGTGTCGAGCGTGTCCGGCGCGTCCTCGAGATTCTGCGCGCCACCGGTGCCACGGGGGGTCTCGGTGAACACGACCGGCATCGCCTCGGCCAGAGCCTTGAAGCCTTCGCCGTCCAAGCGCGCCATCTTGCGGTACGCGTCGCGCGTCGCCGGCGTGATCTTGCCCTGGCGCTCGTACACCTCGACGAGATCCGCAGCGGAGCGGTCGGCCGAGGCGTCTTCGAACACGGCGATGCGGTCGGACAGGAGCGTGCGCTCGGTCTCCGACGTGGCGATCTGGGCGTCCTTGGTGGCGTTGTCGGCCGCCATGTCGTTGATCGAGTCGCGCAGCATCTGCATGGTCGACTCGTCGCCAGCGGGCGGCGCCTCGCGCAGCGTCACGATCTGCTCCGGCGTCAGGTCGCCCGCGGCTTCCTTGAGCGCCACCAAGCCGGCGTTGCTCTCGGTCAGCTCGGCTAGTTTGGCCTCGAGATCCGCGATGGTCTGTTCGGTGGTATTCTCGTCGGCCATGAGCCGATCCTCCTGTCGTGATGTAGAAGTGTCCGGCACGAACTCTCTGCGCACCGGCCGGATGTTGGTCAGGACCGCGCCCTGCGTGGACGTATCCATGATGTCGATCGCAAAGTGCTGGCCCTCGCGGCGGTTGAACACCACCATCTCGTCGAAGGTCGGCGATACCGTGACGAGGTGGACGTCCCACTGGTGACCGTCGGTGAGCTCGCTCTCGCCGAGCATGCCGGTCTCTGCGAGCTCGTCGACCTTCGTAGCCAGCATCGACACCACGTCGTCGACGTCGGACAGGCCGAAGCGGTCGCCGAGCAGCATGTCGCTCGCCACGATCCGCTCCATGCCGGCCAGCGCAGGACGCTCGACGAGCGCGGCAGCAGCCAGCACGGGGCCGTCGATCCAGGCGCCCGTGTCGGGGTCGCGAACGCGCGGCCAGAGCTCCGGGCTGGCGAGCTGGAACTTCTCGGACCGGATGAGTGCTTCGGCATCTTCCGTGAACTTCGTGAGCGCCCAGACGCCTTCGCCTATGCGGTGCTCGAGCGCGAGCATGGTGCCCGTCCTGCCCTCGTGCTCTGGAGTCGGCCCGCCGTCGACCGAATAGTGGTTCAGGTCGAAGATGAACTCGTGCGGATCGTCGCGGGTCGTCAGATCCTTGAAGACAGCGACGACGTGCGCCGCGCCCTCGTCGTCGAGCACGAACGGCGTCTTGTATTGGTTCGTGAACTGCGTCCCGAGCTTGAGCACCTGGACCCAGCGCACGAACGGGACGTCGCTCTCGCCGTCCTGCAGGTCTCGCAGGACCACGATCGGCATCGGCCGTAGACGGAACGGCGCGTTGTGCTCTGCTGCCATCAGCGGCATGGACGCTCCTGTCTAGGCGAGTTGCGGCTCTTCTGCGGAGCCGACAAATACGTTCACGCAACGACACCTGTTCTGGCCCGCCGCCGCCGAGTCACAGCCCTGGAAGGGCGGCTGAATCCGGAAGAACTCGTCGGAGCCGAACGCCGTCTCTGTGCCGTCAGTCGACGCGCACGGGTCGCAGGTGTTGCCGTCGAGAACCGACGAGAATTGCACGAACGCTATGTCCGTGATGCCCAAGCCGGTCAACGCCTCTTGCGCTGCCTTCTGTCTCGCCGACGTGACGGTGCTAGCCGTTGCCTGGCTTGCGTGCTTGCGGAACGACCCCGAAGACCTCACGGCCACGGCCTCGTCGATCTGACGCAACGAGTCGGCCGCGCCAGCCGCGCCGACCTGAATAGCGATGGCCCCCGGGCCTCGGATGGCCCCCGTTGCTTCGCCGATCAGACTCTGCGTCGCCAGCATGGCCTGAGCCTCGACGATGTCGTCTATGTCGGGCACGGCCAACGAGTTGATCGGTACGGCTACGCGGGTGCCGCTCGTGCCGGCCGTTCGTTGCCGGGTCTGGATTCCGCCCCGCTGGGCCTGGCGCCTGACCTCTGCTCTCGTAATCGCGTCCGTCTTGGCGGCGACGTCGGCCAGATGCACCGCAATCGCTGCCTCGATGGCCTTCTGGGCGTCGTCGCTGATCGACAGATCGTTGAGCTGCCGCAGCTTCTGCGCCTGGCTGCCCTCTCCGAACACGATGTCGCGGACGTCACGCGCCAGCAGCCGTGATGCCCTGTCGAGCAGCGGGCGGACGGCGTTCTCGAACCCGTCCTCGCCGATCTTGAACAGCGCCTCCAGTTCCGAGAAGGCGACCACACCCTCACACGGCGTGAGCGGGCGGTGAATCACCATGCGCTTGCCGACGCCGTCGAAGACCTCGACCTCGGTACCTGGCTTGATCCGGCGGAACGTGCGGCCCTCGCGGAGCGCCTGCTCGTCGTCGTCGGACTCGACAGCGCCGCTCGTGTCCGTCTCTGTCTCTTCCGGAGCGTCTGCGTCGTCGCTCGCCACGTCGGTGCGCTGATCGTCGTCGACCGGCAGCAGCGGCAGGCTGACCGTGCGGCGTGCCGCGTTCTGATCCTCTGTGCGCCATGGCCCGAACGTCCCGGCGACCTGGGCGTCGCTCATCGACTTCAGCGACTGCGCAGCCGTCTCTCGGTCGACCGGCTTGAACCGGAACACCGGGTAGCGGTCCCGCGGCCCCCAGTTCATGTTGACCAGTTTCTGGATCGCACCGTTGAGCGAGCGACCGCCTGGGCCGTTCATTGCACTTTCGATGACTGTCGTCTGGTCGGCCAGTGCCTTGATGAACAGGTCGAGTTGCGTATCGCCCAGCGACTGCGTGCCGGCCGTGCCGAGGCCGAGCTCAAGGAACGTCGTCAGCGCCGTCTTGGCGATCTGCTGATCGAGGTAGCGCAGGAACTTCTCGCGTTCGGCGAACGGGATCTCGGGGAACGAGAACTTGAGGTCGACCCCGAACGGCAGGTCGGCATATGCGGAGAAGTTGGTCCGCCAGTTGCGTGCGATCTCCGCGTGCCGCTCGTTGTCGTCGTCGGTCGTCGCGGCGCCTTCGACGCTCCGCGTGAACTTCATGAAGCCGTGACCGCTGCGCTCGACGTCGATCGCCGTGGCCCGCAACAGCTGCTTCTTGATCAGCCAGAACGTGTACGCCGGCCGGAGCAGGCTCACGCCTTCGAAGTTGTTGCCCTCTTGGTCCAGGGCGAAGTGCAGCAGGTTCCGGGCGTCGAGCCGATAGGTCTCGAACGTCTGACCGCCGCGCGGTGCGAAGAACTCGACCTCGCGGAGCTCGTCCGTCTCCATGTCGATGAGCCAGCGCTGCACCGTCCGCTGGAGTCTCGGGCCGAACTCGCGCCACGTCAGCAGCCCATCGGTTGTCCGCTTGAACACCACCTCGAAGAGCGAGAAGCCACGAGACAGATACGTCAGGATCCCGCGCAGCGTCTGGTGGGGCCGGACGTTCTCCCATGCCTGGACGACGTGCTCGGTGATGAACCGGTCGGTCTCGTCTGCGTTTTCGGGCGGGACGATCTCAACGCCCGCGTCGAGCAGGGTGGCCACGATGGGACGGATGACGGCGCCGCGGATCTGCGGATCCTGCCGCACCATCCGGTCGTATTCGCCCGGGTCGGTGACGGTGCCTCGAGCCAAGTCGGCCCGGAGCTTCCTGTTGTCCTCAACGCCGGTGACGATGCCTGCCGGGACGTAGATCCCAGATACGCCCTGTGCCCTGGTATTCGCCATGCGGCCCCCGGGGCGGCGCCCATCTGTTCCAGCGTGCTTCATTTCTGCACGATGTCGGCGCGGCGCGCTAGTGGGTCAGGCGGCTTTGTGTCGCACGGGATCATGCTCGTCGTCGCACGGGCTCTTGACTTGCGACGTTCTACTCGTGCGTGCGCGTGAGCGGTCGACCCTGGACCACCGGAGCGATGCCCATACCGACGCCGCCGTGATGCGCTGGCCGGTGGGCGACAGGATGGCGGCGAGTCGGCCGTCTCGGATCATGCGGTAGACGGTGGCGCGGTCGACGTCGAGCTGCGTCGCGGCCTCGGGCACCGTGTAGGTCTTCTTGAGGCCGGGGCGTCTCTTGGGGCTGCGGTCGCGGCTCACCTCGCAACGGTACGTTGCAGCGACCGGACCGTCAACGCATTGGCGGAGTCAACGGTTTGGCGATACCATGCGCCCGTGTTCGCACCTCGCCTGCGAGTCCGGGACCTGCTGATCGAGCGCGGGTGGTCGCCGTCCTTGCTGGCCGACGCGTGCCGCATCCCGACGCGCGAGGTCATGGCGCTCATCCAAGACGCACCGCCGAAGCATGTCCGGCTGGCGGTGATCGGCGTCGTGGCGTTCGTGCTCGAGGTCGACATCGGCGACCTGTTCGAAGCGGCCGACACATCGCTGTGCGTCAGCGTCTCGGTCGAGCCGTCTGCGTCCTGCGCGGCGGAGCTGCGGCGCATGGACACGCTACGGGATCTTGAGGACGAGTGGGCGGCGGAGTTCCCGGAGCTGGCGGCTAGGTGATGATCAGCCCGCTCGGCTTGCGCTTCTTGGCGGCCGCCTTGATCGACCTCTCGACATGATCGGCAGCATTGCGGAGCAGACGCGGCAACGTGGATCCGAGTTCTCGCGCCATGTCGTCGATGGCGCCGCGCGCAGCCTTCTTGGGCATGGCGTCGCCGACGAGTGCGTCGTATAGCGTCCGCTGGTCGATCCGAGCCTGCGTGGTAAGGCCGACGCTGTAGATGATGGCGCCGCTCCAGTCGATGCCGACCTGACCAGGCTTCACCGGTGCGCCGGACGACCTGATCGCATTGGCGACGTCTTCGGCTACCGTGATGGCGACCGCGCCCGCCGTCTGTCGCTGTCGCTTCGCTGTCTTCTGGCTCATGCCATTCTCCAAAAGACGGTGCCGCAGAATCCGCAGGCGCCGCTGTAGTCGTGCGAGGTCAACGCTTTGCACGTCCCCGCGCAGCGGAACACGAACGGATACTTCGTCGGCTTGTGGGGCTTTCGGATGGCCTCGATCGCCGCCTTCAGGTCAGTGATCGGATCGCGCCCGACGTCTTCCCACTGGTTGTCGCTCATGATACCCAGCCCTCCTTGCAGACCGTAAGGTCGAGTCCGCCCTTGTGCTTCGTCCGAAGGTCGTCGTGGAAGTGACGCTTCAGCAGGCGCCGCAGGTTCTCCCCCGGCAGTCCGTGCGACTCATAGACGGAGCACGACCACTCGCCACTGTCTCCGACCTCGACCACGAGGTACCCGTTGTGCGCCGTCCGGATGATCAGGTCCCCGGGCAGCAGCCTGGCATCGTCAGCGGTGAGCGCGGCGCCTTCGAAGCTCAGACCGGCGGGCGGCGCCAGCCTCCACGTGCCGTCTTCTCCGGGGATGGCGAGCGTGTACAGGAGCACGACGGACGCCTGGAAGACGCTCGTGTCTGGTCCCCACGGGTCGCGTGGACCAGCATCGGGGCTTGGCTCGCAGCCTTCCGTCTCGCACATGAATGGCGCCCACACCGGCTGGTTGACGCCGTTGTAGTCACCCAAAACACCACTGTCGTGGCCGACTCGTCTGCGCTGCTCGACGCCGCAGGCCGGGCAGCACGCTCCGATCTCCAGGCCATGCAGTTCGGGCCGCTTGTCGTCGTATGTGTCCGTCGCTATCGGAGCGCCGATCAGCCGAACAGCGGTAGCCCGCGCCAGCGTCATGCCGCGCTCCCGTAGGTGCGCCGGTCGATGCCGTAGTCGTGGCGGGTCGCGTCGAGGCCGCGGTTATGCGCCCGCAGCTGGTCGGCGCCATCGGAACACGTCGCGGCGTGCTTCTCGAACAGCGCCCATGCCTGCACCCGATCCGACTCGAACGACGTTCCGCAGCGGCATATGATCTTGATCTTCGTCATCGGTCTACTCCTCCTGCGCTTCTTCTAGCCCGCAGTTGCACTTGTCGTCGCTGGTGATGCCTTCGTTCACGCCGCTGCCTCCTGCGCCCGCAGGGCCCTCGTCACCTTCTGCAACGCTCGACCCTGCAGCCGTCGAGCTCGGTCGTCGCTCTTGCCGTCGTCGGGCCAGCCTAGCACCGTTGCCACCTGGCGCCATGTGTAGCCGGCCGCTCGGGCCTGCGCCGCCGCGCGTTCCTCCTTGCTCCAGCCGGCCGCACGAACGAGGCCGTGAGCCTTCACGATTCGGAGCGCCATCGTCTCGGCACCGGCGCGGAACCCCACGCCGCCCTGAACCTTCGCCAACGCTCGCTCGTAATCCATGGCACCGCCGCCCAACTGCCACGACTCCGCGGCGAAGTAGGCCGACAGAACCGCGCGCGCGCCGCCGAAGTCAGGCTTGGTCACGATGCCCGCCACGACAGCATCGACCACGCGCTGGGTCGTCTCGGCCTGCTGACGCCGCATTGAAGCCACGCCGCCCGCCACGACGCGCTCAACACCGTCGGGCGTCATGCGGGTCACGGGGATCGAGTGGCTGACAGCGGCCTCGGCCTGCAGGTCGCCCACCCAGTCGGCGGGGCCTACCACCCACACAGCCAGGCATCGGCGCGGCTGCGGCAACGCGTCGCGGCGGCGAGGGCCGATCGGGCCGCTGGGATACTGGACAGACGGATCGTCGCCGAGCAGCAGGCGCAGGCCACGCCCGACGCACGAAGCATCATCGTTCCAGACAGCGCGATAGCGCGGATATGTAGCCTCGACGCCGGCCGCGATCGCGCGCATCCGGTCAGGGGTGACTGAGCCAATCAAGAACAGCGAACCTCTAGAAGCCATCGAAATCACCACCTCCACCGCCGAACAGGTCCGCGCCGGATATCGCGCCAAAGTCGCCCACGCTGCTGTCGTGATCGCTGTCGCCCGGGATGTGCTTGGGCGTCGCCATGTGCCGGACCGACAGGTGGGCGTTGAGCATCTGCAGAGCGTCGGGGCCGTCGTCGTGGTCCCTGCTCGTGCCGTTCTGGCGCAGAGCCTCGATCTGGTCGTTGAGCCCGGCGTGGGCGCGACTCGTGATCAGCTGGCCGAGCTTGATCGGGCCCTCGAGCTGGCGCAGACGCATCGCCTTGTTCGTCACCGGCCCGACGTCCCAACCGCGCACGACGCAATACGTGATGCCGCGGCGGACGAGCTCGGCGCGCAGCAGCGGCTGAAGCACCTCCTGGAATGCCACCGACTCGACGAGGCAGCGCGTGGCGTGGATCTTATCGATGGCGTCGGCGATGGCGCGCACGAGGTTGTTGCGGCTCTTCGGGTCTGACGGGTCCTCGATCACGGGCAGGCGCAGCAGCTTCGAGAACAGAACAGCAATGCCGCTCCAGCCGCTGACTCGCCCGCCGCCGATGAGTGCCTGCCAGTCCCCGGCTCGCTTGCCCTTGGTCGCCTGCTTGCCCATGGACGGGTCGACGCACAGGATGCGATCCGGCACGACGGGCTCGTCTTCGAAGCGGTCGCCGGCCTCGCCCCAGTGCTGGATCGTGCCGGCCGGGATGAGGGCGGACGCCGAGTCGCGGGGGTCGTTCTGCTTCTCGGCAGCGAACGCGCCCGGGGCGATGTGCCGGTACTCCATGAGGTCGTACAAGGGCTCGGCGCACCATAGACGCTCGGCGCCCGCGTCCATGACCTCGCGGTTGGCCTCATAGAACGCGAACGCCTCGTCTCGGTCCGGCGTCTGATCGGAGTCGTAGATGTCGCCCCACTCGGACCACTCCTCGTCGAGAGCGTCGGGCAGGCGCGTCAGGGCGGCGAACAGCAGCGACGTCCACTTCTGCGCCAGGCGCCACGCCACCGTCTGGTTGTCGATGGCCGTCGCGGCCATGAGGATGTGCAGCGGGTGCCCGACGCCCGCCAAGCCGATCGCGGCCTGCTCCACCCACGTCAGCATCGAGTCGCGCACCGCCTGCGAGGCCGCGTCCTTGTCGATGTCGTCCAGGAGCAGGATGCCGGGCCGATGAGACCCCCACTCGTGCGTCGTCCACGTCAGGCCACGGACAGCCTGGTCCGCCCCGATGGCCTCGATGCGGACGCCCGTCGTCGTCTCGAGCTCTCCCTTGTTCCACACGCGGCCACGGATGTCGCCGTAGACCTCCCGGATCGCCAGGTTCTCGGCGAGCTCCTGACCGAGCGCGTCGACCTCGCGGCGCGCCAGCTCGTAGCGCGCCTTCCCGACGAGCACGTAGCGCGTCCCGTACCGCTCCGGCTCGAGCGCCACGCAGGCAGGTAGGCCGTAGCACAGGGTCTTGCTCTTCACGTGACCGCGGGGCCCGTGGAAGACGGCCTTGATCGAGCGCTTCGCATCGCGCACCCGCCGCAAGACGCCGAACATGGCGCGGAAGAACTCGCTGTCGCCGTAGTCTGGCCCGAACGTGAGCGGGATCGCCTCCTTGAGGAAGCCGGGCAGCGACGACAGCCAGCGTTGCCGCGTCGCCTCGATCTCGCTCTTGTCGCCCTGTGCGTTGAGGGTGTCGACGAGTGAGCGGCCTGCTCGGGGGGCGGCGGCGAACTGCTCCGCGAGGGTGGCCCGGTCCTCGGCCGTGTAGGCGTGGGTCATGGGGCGGAGGTGAGGGCCGCGCGGATGCCGACGCAGTGCGGGCAGATGCAGCCGTCTGGATGATGCGACAGCGCCGCCCCAAGAGCCGACCTGAGCCTGTCTCGATCATCGGCGATGTCGAGCAGTTGCAGGAAGTCGGCGATATCCAGAGTGACGCTCTCGGCCATGCGCGACCGCAGCCTCTCTTGCTCCCGCTGCTCTGGGGTCCAGGCCTCGGTGACGACGGGGCGGGTCACGGACGCATCACGCAGTCGGGGTTGCACCACACGTAGCCCTTGCCGCCCGCGTACACCACGGGCACCTCCGACAGCGCCCGGTGCAACTGGTCTGCGTGCACGGTGGCGAGGTTGCAGACGCGGGACGGGTGCTCGTCGCCATCCATGTCAGTCCAGATCACGCGCTCGCCGGTCTCGTAGCCGGCCACGCGGACCGTGTTCGGGTCGACCTTGATCGTGATGATCACGCCTCGCCCCTCTCGCGTAGAGCATCGCCGAACGTCCGCCGGTCGTGCCTCCACGACTCGCGCAGGGTGTCCAGCTCCGACCGCATCAACTCGCACGCGGCGCACGGCTGGCGGCGCGCCAGGTCCGCTCCGTCTTGGCGCGCCGAGCTGAGGGCGTCCCGTAGGTCATAGGCAAGCAGGACCAGCGACACGATGACCGCGACCGCGCAGATCGGAATGCCGATCTCGGGGCGGCTGGCGAGCACGGTCACCGACAGCACAACCGCAGCCATGCAAGCTACCGTCAGGGTCGAGCGCGTCGTCACTTCCCCTCCCTCGACGCGCACCGCTCGCCATCGACTGTCGGACTCGGCTTGTCGGGCAAACGAAAGCCTCGCACGACGCAGCCCTCGTCGACGTCCGGCTCACGGCTATCAACGCGCGCTTGCTGCTGAATACGCAACAGGTGGTCTACGGATTCGTCGGGACTCACTGCGGGTGTTTCCTCGATGGAAGTGGTGAGTTTGGCCGCTTTTCGCAGTCGCCTTCGATGCTCATGTGCTCTCCGGCCGGGCCTCCGGCGTCAGCTCCAGGTACTCGTCGATGCGGGCGATGACGGACGAGCGGGCATTGGCGAGGCTCGTGTCGAATATCGAGATGAACGGCTTGTCGTTGTCGCCGATGCTGTTGACTCTGCACGCTGCCGCCGCCCACTGGTTGTTGGCGAAGGTGGTGCTGCGCGACGCGAGGAACCCGCGCTTCTCGCACTCGGCCTTGAACTGCTCGCTCGTCATGCTGCCTCCGGGGGCGTCTCGTCACGGGTTATCTACCCCGGTGTAGGTTTCTGGATTCAGCACCTTCGCCTACTCCCGCAACATGCACACATCGGGTACTTGACTCCTTACATGGCACCCGGTGTAGGTCGCGCCCGTTCGATCGCGCGCGTTCCTCATGACGACGCTTCGTCATCCATGTCCGGCACCACCGACAGCCTCACCCCGCAGCGGTCCGCCGCCTCGATGGCCTGGTCGACGAGGTCGCCGGCTGCCGTGGTGCCCTCGATGGCCGTTGGCTTGCCCGCCAACAGCTGCGAGAGCTCGGCGCAGACCTTGGCGGCCCCCACGTTGTCGCGGATGGCGGCGGCCGGGATCTGCTCGATGACCTGGTCGATGGCCTCGTACGCGGCGAGCCGGGCCATGTCGGACAACTCCTCGACGGTCGGGAGGTCTTCGATGACCCTTTTTGCCCGGAGGACCCGGCGCTCGGCTTTCTGCATCTCGGTGCGGCGTTGCTTCTTGGCCGGTTTGCGCTGTCCCACTGTCCCGCGGGACACGTCGCGGGACGCGGGACGATCCGCGGGACACTCCGACAGGAGACGGCCTGCCCGTGACTTCGAGATGCCGAGCACCTTCGCCACCTGCCTAACGCTCTTGCCTTTGTCCTTGAGTTTGAGCGCCTTGGCGCGCAGTTTGTCGCGTCCCACAACGGCATCGTAGGCGACGGGCGGGCGTTCTTGCAAGGGAGCGGTCACAGGGTGGGCTCGCCTAACGCCGCTATTGCGATGCCGACCGCCTGCATTGCTGCGCCCGCCATGTCCGGGTCGCCACGTAGCGCCTTGATCTCACCCAAGGCCGCGCGCAGCCTGTCGGCCTCTTCGAGCAGATGCGCGATGTCGTCGGGGGCGTGGGCGATCAAGTCGGCGTCGGCCTCGTTGAGCGTGCAGCCTGCAACCGCATAGTCGCCCGACGCGACGATGGTCTCGTTGCTGCACTGATCCGGCCAGTCCTCGGCGACGCGCCACGGCCCCTCGTCGGTCGCGGCCTCCAGCCTCGCCCTGATCTCGGCGGTGCGCTTGGCGCTCACTTCGCCCTCCCTGCGGCGTAGTCGACGAGGTTCGCCCGCCACCGCTCCCACGCCGGAGCGTTGGTCTCGAACGGTACGACGCGCCCGCCACACCACGGACAGAAGTTGATCGGCGGCGTGAGCACATCACAGTCGCTGTACGGGTTGATCGCGATCCGCTCCAGGGCCGGCGCGTTGCCGGGCGACGCGGACAGCTCCAGACCTTGCCTGATCGCCTCTTTCATGCCGTCGCAGCACGGATCTGTAGCCTCGCCGGTGTCCATGCCGATGCGAGCTTCGTCGGTGCGGTCGCTCATGGGGCGGCCTCGCGAAGAAGAGCCACGACGTGGCCGACCGAGCCCGCGTAGCCGACGGCGCACGTCGCGTAGATGGCATCCATCACCTGCTCGTCGGTGCTCATGGCCGATGCCCGAGGACCAGGAGAGACGCGATTTCGGTGAGCGACAACCCCGACAGGGAGCACCCGGTCATGGTGATGGTGTACACGACCAGCCGAATCAGCAGCGGGCTCATGCCGACCACCTCGGCGCGTCGGCACACAGGCAGTCCAGGTCGTCCCAGCAGTCGTCGACCCGGAGGGCGTCGCGCTCGGCGAGGTCGCAGCGGGCGGCGCAGACCTCGACGTGCACGCCGGAGATCGTCGACAGCACGCGCCACGATCCGCAGTGGCAGTCGTACAGCGCCGGGCCCTCGCCTTCCTCGTCGGTGAGGCGCGGCGGACGCTCATTGTCGTAGCGGGGCGCGGGCTTCGGCCTACCGATCGCCATGATCTCCGAGAGCAGGCCGTGCATGATCTTGCGGTCCACATCGCGCATGGTGTCGGCGAACGTCGTGTCGAGCGGCGGCCTCGGGATGAACGCCATCTCGTCGCCCTTCCCCTGCGTCTCCGGGGTGGGCGCCGGCGCGCGCTCGACCAGCGTGAGGTCGGCCGGGTCCGAGTTCAGCGGGCGCGAGCCGGTGAGCCACATTGCCCAGACGCGGCCCCGATCTACGTCGTCGACGCCGATGTCGTCTTTCCAGGCGGCCACCGCATCGGCGCGGCTGACAACCGTTCCTGTCCCGTCCATGTTCCGACAGCGCACGCGGTCGCCGGGGCTGAACGCCTGGACGGCGGGGGCGAGCAGGCCAAGAGCCATCCGCCGGGGGCAGTCGGGACAGACAGTTGCGCCCGTATCTGGCTCGGACGATTCGCCATGCTGTCCACAGACGACGCACCGGATCTTGTGTTCGAGTTTCATGCTGATTACCTCCGTTGCTCTCTCCGGCAGGGCAGGCAGACTCCGCCCCGCAACTCCTCGATCGGCCACATGCTGTCGCAGCCGCCCGAGCACCACTCGACGTCGTACTCCGGCTCGGGCGTGGCCTTCGGGTCTCGGAACTTGCGCTTCGCGCCCCGACTGCCCGCAGACCCCCTCTCGTCGCTCCCTGTCGAAGCAGGGGCGGAGCACGGGGAGTCAGAGGGCTGGGGGATGCGGCGGAATGAGACGACCCAGACCCAGGGCGACTTGGCCCATGCGAACGGGCCGCCGGAGTACATGCCGTCCCAGGCGCTGCAGAGGGCGTCGCGCTGCCCGGCGCGCACCCACCCGGCGGCATCAGCGAAACCCTCCGCAGCGATGTCGCCGGCGCTGATCTCCCCGATGCGCTCGACGCCCCAGTCGGTCAGGACGCGGTCCGCGGACGCGACGTCGGCTTCGGTGTGGAAAGGGGCTTTCATGCCGCCACGAGTTCCGCGCACCGCTTCACGAACGCGTACGGCAGCTGCTCGACGTCGACCGGCTCCAGCTCGAACAGCAGGCGGGTGAGGGCGAGCACCGTGGCCGGCGGCTCCGGGTCGACCTCGGTGGTGTTGCCGGCCTCTGCGCTGGCCCGGGCGAGGTCTTGCTCCAGGTCGGCGATGCTCTCCTTGGCGGTCTCGAGCAGCGTGTCGCGGTGCGCCACGCCTTTCTGCAGCGCTTCGATCTTGCCCGCCGCGCTCCGGATGGTCTTGGCGGCTTCTGACAGCGACTCGGCGGCCCGCTCGTGCACGGAGGCGCTGTCGGCTACTTTCTTGCGCAGGCCGCTGATCGTGTCCTTGGCGTCCCGAAGGGCCGCGTCCCGAAGGGTGCGCGCGGCGCGGACGTCCTTGCGCAGCGCGTCGTTGGCAGCGTCGACGCGGGTGATGATCGCCTGCAGGTCCCGGATGCGCGCGTCCATGGCCTCCGGCCTCACGGCGACGCGGGGCTTCGGCAGAACGACCGCGGGCGGCTTGCCGTTGGCCTTCTGGGTTCTCTTCTTTTCGAGCTTCCGCTTGGCGTGCTTCGGCCGATAGTGCCCTTCGCAGAGCGTGGGCACGGGCCCCTTGGTGCCGGTTCGCTCACGCGTAGGATCGGGGCATTCGGGCCGCGAGCACGTTGCAGTCTTGGTTTCGTTGGCGATCACGATGTCCTCCTCGGTGGGTTCATTCAGGTTTGGATGGTCGGCGCGCAGCCGGGCTTGGGCCGTGGCTTCGACCTGGCGGACGCGCTCTCGGGTGAGGTTCATGGCGAGCCCGACGTCTTCGAGCGTGATGCCGCCGCGGTCGGCGACGTCGAGAGCGCAGGTCTCGTCGAGATCCCACAGCTCGCGGTCGGGAAAGTTGTATTTGATGTGGCCGTTCCGGGGGTTGACGTCGAGGTACAGGTGGAAACTGCAAGCGGCGCGGGTCTTCGGGCGGATCTCGTCGCTGTTCTCGACGGCGATCAGCTCGCGCTCGTCGTCGCTCAGTCGCTTCGGTTTGAGCGTTCGGGCGCGCTGCGTCACTCGTCGGTCTCCTGGTCTCGCAGGCTCGCGGCCTGGTCCTGCAACCGCTTGGCGATGGCTTCCGGTGACGGCAGGGCGTCCTTGTCCTGGTCGTGAATCCCGAGCAGGGGCCGCACAGAAACGTTCGTTCGACACGCGGCCCGGTACGCTTCGAGGAACCGGCCACGATAGAACCGCTCCAGCTCCTCGGCCGACAGCTCGCACAGGTGGACCCAGCCGCCGATCATGTCCACGGCCGCCGCGATGCGCGCGTCGTCGAAGGCCGGCGCGTGGTACGGACCGACCGCCGCGATGGCGCGCATCACGATCGGCCACGTCAGCAGCGACATATCCTCGGCCGTGGCGCCGTTGACGAAGGCACGCAGCTCGGCCGGTCTCGGCATGAAGCGCATTTGCCGCAGCGCCTCGTCGCAGGCGGTCACGATGGCTTCGGCGTCCAGGTCCGACAGCGCCCGCCAGTAGGCTCGGAGCAGCGGCTTGTCGGCCTCGACGCGGAACGCCGAGCACAACGACTGCATGCACTCGACGAAGGCTGTCCGGTCGGCGTCAGTCATTGTTCGAGCCCTCTTCGATGAACTGGACGGCCGCATTGACGCCGCGCCGGGTCCGCTCCGACAGCGCATGGCCCAGCATCGGGTCGTTCGCCATCTCGATGCCCCTGTCGACGTTGGCGGCGTTGCGGACAACAAGCTCGTAGGTGAACCTATAGCCGTTGTCGTTGACACCGTTATGGAAAGGCGAGCGCCCGTACCCGTCTAGCGCAGTGCAGATCCTGTCTGCCGTGTATCCCGTCTTGAGAAGGGCTGCCGTCTTTTTGTATTCGGCGTCCCCCGACGAGAGCTTCTTGCGGGTCGTCGATGGACGCAACGAGCGCCAGTGGTCCCAGCACGACTGGACGTCGGCGACGTAATTCGACCGAGTCGCGACTTCCGCGTCTTCTTCCTCTGCTGCTACCGCTGCTCCCTCTCCTACTCCTACTGGGTCCCGTGTCTGTCCCGTTGTGTCCCGTGGGACAGGTGATCTCAGTGACTTACGGTACTTCTCCTTGCGAATGCGTTCTTTTTCTCTCTCCTCGGTCGGAGCTTCCCGCAGCATCAGCAGGGCGCTGTCGAGCATATCCTCGATCTCGTCGAGGGCGTCGAGGCTGTATTTGAGCGTGCGCAGTAGGCCCTTGGCTTCGGCAACGTGCGTGCCGCAGAGCACCATGTCTTCTCGCCTCATCGCGACGACGTCGCGTGCTTGACGATCTCGCTGGCGCACTTGGCCGCGTCCGCGTGTATCTCTGACCCAGTGAATCGCAACACGGAATAGCCCTCGCCCTGCATGTCTCGATCTCGCTGCCGGTCTCGTTTCGCCTGCTCTTTGGTGCGTTCGTGGAAGTCGTGGCCGTCTGCCTCAACCACAACTCGCTTCGTGGTTCCGGTGGGCAGATTCGTGTATTCAACGAACAGGTCCGCTCGGTACGTGCGCCCGCCCGCGTCGATTTCGTGCTGGGGCGTTATGCTGAAATTCTCGGGCTCGCCTGTGGGCGATCGCCACCGGTTGCAACCCGGCCAGCAGACTTCAAAGTCCCTGCCGGCGTCTAGGAGGGCGTGGATGAGAGCGAGCAGCAGAGCGGACTCAATGGGCGACTCGCAGAAACCCATGCAGTCGTCGAGCGCACGTTGGAAGTTTCGGGCCAACAGTCCAGACAGGTCAACAGGATCGGCCACGTGGCTCCTCGTCGAAAAGGTCGTGGCGCGGGGCCGAGTTTCGACGAGGATTGTGCCTCCTCGACACCCGGCCACGAACCGAGGTGCGGTTGGTGGTTGTGACCCACCGACCGCGAGCGCCGGGGCATGACTCCCGACTTATCCACAATGAGGGATGCCCCCGTGCGTCGTCAAGGGAATTGTGCGCGTCATGGCCAGCACGACCAGCTCGACTGCTCCCACGAGCCGCACTCGTTCGAGCACACGACGTAGTGGCACCGGGATCCGCTGTAACTGCAACACGACGCAGAGCCGCCGTCCGAGCAGCCCGTCAGCCGCGCACCTCGCCACGTGTCGGGGGCCTCGTCACACTCGCACGCGGCGAGCAACAGGCAGGCGAGTAGAATCATGTGGCGCATGGTCGGCCTCCCGGGGTTTCGTCGTTTGGGCGAGCGTCAGATACGTATCGGCATCAGCACTCCCTCGGCCGTCTCTCCCTCGCCGACCGAGATCCGCACCCGGATCGGTGCCGAATACTGCTCCGCATCGCATTTGTAGAACGTCATCCGGAACGGGCTGCGGTCGCTGTTGCGCTTGGCGTACGCCGACATCGCGTGCAGGTAGTCGGCACTCACGGCGACGTCGACCAGCACATCGCCGTCCCATGCCTTGCTGACGGCTTCGTGGACGTCCGGGAACAGCGACGCCTGCTCGGGCATCGGCGGGGCCGTGACGGCGCGCCCGTCCTCAGTCCGCAGGTGCATGCCGTTGTCGTCGACGATCACCTCGCAGGGCGCCTTGAGCCGCACCGCCTCCTTGGCGAGCGCAGCGGGGATCAGGACGTCGTCGCCCTCGTAGTCGACGAGCGGCACGCGCATCGCCAGGTGGCCGTTGGTGGCCTCGGCGCAGCCTTCCTTGACGTGGACGCCACTGAGGTTCGGGCGCTCCTCGTCGTCGCTGGCGGCCCACGCGATGTCGAGGGCGTAGCGCGGCAGGCGGGGTGCTTCGGCTTGTTCGGTCTCGGTGCTCATGGTGTCGGTCTCCTGGGTCGGGGGTCAGGCGGCGATGGGCGCGTCGTCGGTCTTGCCTGCGAACACGTCGGCGACGCGCTGCTTCCACGGGGCGTCGATGACTTCGGTCAGGTCTCTGGGTTTCATGGTGTCTGCTCTCTCCTTGAGGGCGACGTCCGGCGGGCGGGCGGCGCGTTATCCGGTCAATCCAAACAGGCTCGTCTGCGGGTCGATGGCCGGCTTTGCTTCCGGCATGGCGTCGGGGCGCGGATGCGAAAGGCCAGCAAGCCGCCTTCGGTCTCACCGTCGGGATCGAACCCCGCCTTGAGCCAAGTCCAGCCGTAGACGTACTGGCCGCGCACCTTCGTCGGCCGGACGTGCTTGCGGTTGATGAACGTCACCATCCCGAGTTCGGGGGCGTCGCCGTAGCGGTAGCGCGTGGCGGCCACCGCAGCTCGGATCATGTCCGACGCGCGCGGCCCGCCCTCACGACGGAAGCACGAGCAAACCCACGCGCCCGGCCAGCGGTGGCGCACGTACTCAGCGAACGGCCACGACGTCACCCAGAGCCCGTCGACGGGCTCGCCAGCTTTGAGCACGAGACAGCGGCCCGGCGGCACGAACTGCGGCGAGCCTGGCTTGCGTCGGTTGTAATGGCGATCCGCCAGCGGCAGTGCCTCACGGTCGAACCGGTGGGACAGGCGCCACATCATCGCGCGAAGCTCCGCCCGCACTTGCGGCACTGGTAGTAGGGCGGGCCGTAGACGGTCAGGCCGGCGCGGGTGCCGGACACGACGCGCAGCACCGAGGGCCGCTGGCGCGAACGGAAGTGCTTGCACGCCACCTTGCGCTTGAGCTTCACGACGCCACGTCCAGGGCCATGGGTTGTTCGTTGAGGGCGGCGAGGATGCAGCGGCCGACGTGCTCGGCCACCTGGGGGACTATGCTGTTCCCCAGCGCCTTCAGCTTAGCCACCCTGCCGGAAAGCCGAGCATCTCGGTCACGAAAACATGGCTGAGCTTGGGGGAAGTCTCGCCAGAAGCCGTCTCGATCTCCGAGAGCTGCCCCCGTCTCTGTCCCGGGCGAGAGGAGCCCCTGTAGTCGGTCGCCAAAGGCGTCGGGAGCATCCCCCGTGCCCCGAGCTCCACCAGATCCGGGCCGCCGGTTCCCTGCCGATCGGCGCGCTTCCAGTCCGGCCCCTTCCTCGCGGCCATTGGCGTCGGCAAAAGCACCGCAGTCCGGAGGCGCTGTACCGTCGTCGGCAACGGCTCGCCCGTCTCCGCATGCAGTCTCAGCGCTTCGGTCTCGGCGGGCCCCACCGCGGCGTGGTCCCGGGTCGATGGCGTCGGCAGCAACGACCGCTTCGCCATCGTGTCCAGCGACGGGCGCTCCGGGCCCACTCTCCCCATTCCTCCGCCCCGATTCGTCCCGTACGTCTGCGCGGACGGTGTCGGCAGCTCGCCACGCGACGATGAAGATCCGGAGGCGTCGATGCGGGGCGCCAACGTGGCAAGCGCCCAGACGCGTCCACGTCGCATCGTACCCCCGGGCGGAAAGGTCCCCGAGAACGTCGTCCATTCCCCGGCCAAGGAGACCTGGTACGTTTTCCACGAGCACGTAGCGGGGTCGTACCAGGCCAATGACGCGGTCGAACTCAGGCCAGAGCCATCGGTCGTCGGCGGTTCCGAGCTGCTTGCCGGCGACGGAGACGGGTTGGCAGGGCGGTCCTCCGCACACGAGGTCGATGGGTCCGATCGGCTCAAGGTCTGCCTCCGTGATCGCGGTGATGTCGCCGAGGTTCGGCACGTCGGGCCAGTGCTTGCGCAGGACGCGGCAGGCGTAGGGGTCGATCTCCGACTGGGCGACGACGGTCATGCCCGCGCGCTCCAGGCCGAGGTCGAGCCCGCCGATCCCGCTGAACAGGGAGAGCACCCTCACGACGCCCTCCCGAACAGCTCGCCCTGGGCAGGGAGGCCATGGGCGGTCACGACGCCAACCCGAACAGCGAGGTCTGCGCGGTCCGCGCATTGATCAGCGGCTCGTACTCACGGTTGAGCTCGCAGCCCAGCCAGCGGCGGCCGAGGCGCATGACCAGGATCGACTCGTGGTCGACGGTCATGTCGCCGCGTGCACGAGATCTATTCGTGTTGGCGTCGCCCTTGAGTTCTACTCGGATCCGATCGACGAGGCCGAAGCCGCGATCGGTCATCGTCGTGAGCCACCAATCCGTGACCGCGACGATCTCGCCGCTCTTCGGGTGGTCCTTCATGTTGAGCGCCAGCACGCCGCCGGGCTTCAGGACGCGGGCGAACTCGCGCAGGGCGCTGGTGTGGAGCGTTCGGTAGGCCTCGCCCCACTGCATACCGGCCCCGCTGTCGGCGGTGAGCGGGCGGCCCAAGGCGAGCCGGTAGGTGTTTCGGGTGACGTCCGACGCGTTGCCCGCGCCGGCGTAGCTGTCGGCCATCCGGTTGCCGTAGCTGTTGTGCATGAGATAGCCCTCGCCGATGTATGTCCCGGTCGAGGTCTCGAGTTCCTGGATGTCGACAGAGCCGGCGCCCTCAACGGAGACCACGCGGACCTTTTCGGCCTGGACCGTGCGGGTCGAGACATCAAGACCGCGCCAGACCTCCAGCAAGCGAAGCGGTCGAAGTTCGCCCAAAGCCCGCAGCAGCCCGGGGAATCCTCCGGTGACATACGCGTTCATCACCTGCTTGCGGCCCTCAACGCGAGCGCGGGCGATGACGTTCGGCTTCTGCCCGAACTGGTCCATGAGTCGGACGGCGCGGTCGAACACGGGACCAGCCACCTGGCACACCTGTAGCTTCGGGCTTCCATGGCTTCCGAGACTCAGAGAGCCTTCGCCGTCGAAGAGCCCAGCCAGCCAGCCGGCATCGTAGCCACCGCGCGCAGACCACGGCCTGACCTGTAAGTAGACCTGCGGGTCGAAGAGCGACATGAGGCCCGACGACGGAACCCACGCTGCCTTGACCGACGCGTGCGCATACCTATTGGAGAGCCAGGGGTGCTCTGGCGTGGTGACGATCGAGTCACCGTTCTCGAGGTGCACACGGACACAGGCGACGTGCTTCGGTTCGGACCGGACAACAACACCGCGTCGCCAGCGCCTCCGAGACACCTGACCGCCAGCAGTGCGTCCCGGGCCGTGCTCGTCGAACGCCAGAACGCCGTCGCCAACCTGAAGGTCGCCGCACGGCACCCAGCGCAAATCGTCCGTCAAGATCCGGTGCTGTTGCGCCAGACAAGGCGACGTCGCGATGCACGGCAGCGAGCTCGACGCGAACGGCAGGCGTGTGGCGTCCCACACGCACGACAACGCCGTGCGGTTGCTCCGGCCCTGCTCGGTCCACTCGCGCTCCAGGTCGCCCGTGACGACGGTCCAGCCGGGCCCGAGGCGGCCTAAGCTGCCGACGCCGCCGAACGGGTCGACGACGATGCCGCGGGGCAGGACCGAACGCAGGGCGCCGATCAGCGGCTTGGACCACTTCGCCGGATGCGGACGCAGACCTGGCACGTCGAAGAGTGCGATCTGGCTCACGACCGCCTCAAGCCGGCCAGACGGCGGTCCTCAAACTCGGGCCGGTGTTCTTTCATGTGATCGGATCGGGTCATCGCTTGCAGGTTGTCGATCTGGTCATTCAACGAGTCCCGGTCTCGGTGATGGATCAACGATCCTGAAGGGATTGAGCCGTGCGCCTCTTCCCAGACGACCTTCGCGCGAAGCCGCCACACGTTTGGCTGCGCGACCTTGACCCACGCCCTCCGCTTGCCGTCTCGCCTTCGTGTCCTGATCGTGATGCTTCCGGTCGGTGCCTGTCTGTCGGGGCGAGGGCCCGGCTTGAACTCTGAGTCCGGCGACAGGTGGATTCCCTTCATGTTCTTGTTCCACGGACTCTGACCCGACATGAAGTTTCCAGGACCCTGCACGCCGCGCCGGCTATCGTGGTAGCAGGCCCGCCGGCAGAACTTCCGCCGACCGTCGTCCGTCTCGTAATCCCCTTTGCATTGGTCGCATTTCTTTTTCATAGCCATTGCGTATCATGGATGCGGCACCGCGGCAACCCTTGGCCCAGGCACGCACTCGGCGGGCAGGGTCCGCAGGCTGGCGAGGCAGTCGCCCCACAAAACAGAATCGAGCTCTAGCTCGCTCACCCCGCCACCTCCGGCCCGAGAGCGGCGAGCACGGCGCGGCAGAGCGCGGGGGCTTCGTCGGGGGCGCCCTTGCAGAAGTCGGCCGGGTTCGGGTCGTCCTTTGTCGGCTTCGGCCACACCCTGCCAAGGTGTTCGCCGTCGTACCGGCAGAGCACGAGCCAGCGCATGCCGATCCGCTTGAGCTCGGCCTTCACGGCCTGGAGACAGGAAGGCACGGAGGAGTAGAGGGGGACGTAGTCACGGCCCGTCAGGCCGCGAGGGCGGCCCGTACAGTCACCGAGCAGCCGGTACTCGGCTTGGCACTCCACGTCCGTCCACCCGAACAGCTCGACGGCGATGCGAGCGTCCAGCGCACGCAGGTCGGTGTCAGGCATCGGTCACCTCCGGCCCGGCCTCGACGACGGTCACGTGAAGGCCCGCAGGGTTGCCGCGCGACGTCCAGAGCGACAGCACGGTCCCGTTGACGATCAGGCTCCACGAGTCGTCAGACATGCGCTCCAGGTGGAAGTGGCCGATTCCGACCACCTCGTCGAGCGTGCCGTCCTCGTTGCGGCGGATCTCCGTGTTGACGGGCAACTTCGCAAGCGCCTCGGCGACGGGCGCGTTCGGGGTGTCCGGAGTCACGTCGCACTCGCCGCTCATCTCGTCGGTCGCGGCCTTCACGCCGATCGCGTAGCCGTGCATGAATAGGTCGCGCGCCCAGGCTTGCCGCGCCAGGTCGGTGTCAGTGCCCGCCATCACGCCCAACCGTGTCCGTCGTCGTGCTCGTCTACGACGCGCCAGAGGAACGACTCCCAGCGCCGTGCCGTAAGTCTGGCGTCGCTCGCTTGTTCGAGCTCAACGACCACCGGTCCCTCGTTGCTTGCCTCAAGCGTGGCGCTGATCTTGGCGACGTCCTCCTGTGACGCCGGCCAACAAGAGTCGTAACGCAGCATGTCCAACGGGAAAGCTGACCCTCCTCGTACCTTGAATCTCATGGTGCCCTCCAGACGTTACGGACGACGTACACGGCGGCGATGAAGATGAATCCCCAGAGCACCGTGTTCAGCGCCTCACTCACGAGTTCGGTCGTCATGGCCTGTCCGGTGTCGTCGAGCATCCTTCGTCGTGCCCATAGTTCCGGCTGCACTGCGCGCCGAAGCCGATCAGCCCGCCGCACTTCTGGCCCCGCATCCGCTTCGCCACGAGCGCGCGGAACGCCGGACACTCCTCTACGCACCCGCAGTCGCAGTCAACGCCGCAGCACGTGCAGCCGTTACCGCCGGAGCAATGTGTCGGACGTCTCATTGGTCGGTTTCCTTGGGGGTGGCGCGGGACGCGTCGTAGCGGGCGAGGGCGGCGAGAGCGTTGCCGGTGTACTGCCCCCTCATGGCTGCCCGCAGCGCGCCGGCGAGGTCGTCGGCCAGGGCGCGCTCGGCGGCGAGTGCCCGCTGCATGCGGATCAGCGCCTCGTCCCGCAACACCGATCGGCCCCACTCGGGCGGCTTGCTCTCGAAGTCAGGGCTCCACGACACGTGGCCCGTGGTCGGCTTGTCGTCGCTCATGCCGCCCTCCGCGCCTGCGCCACGGCCTCGATCTCGCGCCAGCACTCCGGGGTCGGGCGCCACACGTAGACGGTCTGCCCGGCGGCGCGCAGCGACGCGATGGTGTCCCGCTGCTTCGGGGACAGCCGCCCCTTCTCGGTCTTGAGCTCGGCGTGGCGCAGGCGGACGTCGTCTTTCCAGAACGCCAAGTCAGGCCACCCCTCCGGGCTGCGCCGCGAGTCCGTCACGTACTGCACGCGGAACCCCGTCAGCCGGAGCAGCTGCACCACCTGCGCCTGGAAGTCGCGTTCGGTCACGAGCCCACGAGGTATTCGAGCGACACGTCGAGAGCCAGCGCGATACCCGACAGCGACATCGCCGGCGGGCGCGACCTGCCGCGCTCCCACTGGTGCCAGAGCTGGCGCGACACGCCCACCTCGCGGGCGGCGGCGGCCTGGCTCCGGCCGCTCTGCTTGCGCGCCACCACGATCCTCTCAGCGAGTGCTGTCGTTTCCGAATTCATGGTCGCCACCGTAGCACAATCTTTCCCGGGTCGTAAAGTATCTCTTGACAACGCCGCGCCACCTGTCGTACCGTTCGGTCTGTCAACAGGAAGGGGATCACGATGCCGAACCAGATCACGACGTGGGCCGACGCGGCAGCCTTTGCCGAGCGCATCGAAGCGGTGCTGCCCGGGTGTCGGTCGGTGGATATCTGTCACCGGACGGACGGCCTGTACGAATGGTCGCTGGACGCGCACGGCTGCACGCCCGACCACGCCGACGCGGTGATGGCCCTTCTGGGCGACGGCTGGACGTTCAAGGCGCAGTGGTTCGCTGCCGGTGAAGTGGCGGCGTTCACGAGCCACGACTGGACCCGCAACGGCGTCGCGGTCTGCCTGTACGTGCGGACGGCGCTTGAGGCCGCGGCATGAGCGCCCACGAGAAAGCGCTGACGGACCTGGGCGACAGCGGCGGCTGGTGGACGGCGGATAAGCGCGCCCCCCGCTGGGCGTGCCGGGAGGCGGGCCACGAGGTGGAGTCGGAGAGGGTCTCCACCGGCACGCTCGGCAACTCGTACCGCTACACCTGTTTGACGTGCAAGATCACATGGACGTTGACGCCACGATGAGCGACGGCGAGCCAGGCAACACGGAGGGAGAACGACAATGCTGACCACCAAGAAGGCCCGCAAGGCGCTGCTGAAGCGCCACCAGAAGCACCTGACGGACATCGGCGTCCGCTCCATGGCTGCGTGGGAGCGAACCCGCAGCCATCACCGCAGGAACGACATCACCTGCCGCGACTGCGAGGAGATCGAGCACAGGCTGCAGGCATGAGCGCCACGCCCCCGCAGCCGGACCTCGACTTCGCCATGCGCGGCATCGGCGACTCGCTCGACCTCGCCCAAGAGGCGTTCGACGGCGGCAACGGCAACGCGACGGTCGCGAGTTACCACCTCTTCAGCGCGCTCGGCGGGGTCGGCGCCCTGAACGACGCCGGCCTCACTGACCGGCGCACGAACACCGCTGCGCGCCGGTGGGTGCTCGGGTGCATGTCAGCCATGTCGTACGCTTCCACGCGCCTCGCCGCAGAGCAGGCCGCGGCATGAGCATGGACACCTGCGACCACGAGGTTGACCACAACTGCATCGTCGTCCTGGACACCCGATGGGACTGCGGCGTCTGCGAACTCGTGAAGGCGCTCGAAGAAGCTAACGACCGCATCGCCGAGCTGGAAGCCGAGGTCGTCGTACTTGAGGCCGCGGCATGACCTGGCGCCGCTGGGAGTCCTGCTGGAAGTGCCGCCGCATCGTCCGCGCCGACGACATCTGTCACGTCGACTGGCGCGAGTGGGCCGGGGCGGTCGTGGTCTGGGTGTTCTCGCTGGCCCTGCTGATCGTCGGCGGGATGGCGTGCAGCGACAGGTGCGATCCTGGGCCGGCGTGGGAGTCGATGGCGCGCTCGGTCGGGTGCATGAGCGGCTGGAATAGCGGGCAGACCTGCGACTGCAAGATCGAGTGCGACGACGGACGGCCGCGCATGGCGTGCAGTTTCGGGCCACTGCCGCCACCGCCCGAAGACTACGACCTCATCCGCGTCGACAGCACTGGCGTCTTGCTCGTGCAGTGCGACCCGAACGGCGTCGTTCTTCGGCAGGGCGTCGAAGTCGAGATGGCGCCCAAACAGTGATCACCGTTTCACGAGTGGCTTCGGCCGCACGGGGGAGCGCCGTCTTGGGCTCAACAGCTCTACGTCCGGGCACACGACCCACGCCAGGTGTCGTCAGGCGTCCGGGTGCTACAGCGGTTGTGGCAACCCACCTGGGCGGCGTTCCCCTACTTGTCGGGAGCAGGCTCCTCTTGGCCGATCCCCCCTCGACGGGGGAGCCTGTCTCCCGACCTTTCACCGCGGCCGTCGCCCTTCCGGGGTGTGCCCGGACGTCCAACAGTTCGTCGACCCACACAGGCTCGGCGGCAAGTGCATGGGCGCAGGGGCGGCGGGCGCGACTTCACCAGCCAGGAGTGACCCATGAGTAGCACCGATCTCGCAGTCGTCGAACCCATGGAAGACATCCTCAGCGACGAGCAGTTCGAGCGAACGCAGAAGTGGATCGCGCGCCGTCGCGAGATGGGCCTGGCTACGGCCAACTGGAACCCAGAAGTACTCGCGGTGATCAAGACGCACTGCTGTCCGCCGACGAAGGGCGGGCAGACCATCCCCGCGGACCAGCTCGAGGTCTTCATGTACCAGGTCCAGCGGTATCGACTGGACCCGCTGGCGGGCGAGATATTCACCGTGCCGCGAATGACCCGGGTCAAGGTCGGACACGAACAGTGGGAAGACGGCCCGACCGTCTGGCAGCCGATGGTTGGACGCGACGGACACCGCACGCTGGCGGAGCGGACGGGCCTGCTCGAATACTGCGAGACGGTCGTCTACCCGGAGCCGGCCGAGGACGCGACCGATGTGCCGTTCCCGGTCTGGGCGCGCTGCCGGGTCAAGCGCCGCGATCGCGATCGCGAGATCGTCACTACCGTCTACTTCCGCGAGTACAACTCCGGCTATTCGCAGTGGCAGTCCAAGCCGCGCACGATGATCGAGAAGGTCGCCGAGGCGCAGGCGCTCAAGAAGGCGTTCAACATCAACGGCGTCTACACGGCGGCCGAGTTCGACCTCGAGGACAAACTCCACGAGACCGAGCAGAAGTACTCGACGATGCCGATGCCGCTCAAGGAGATCCCCGAAGACGAGAGCCTGCCGTCCCGTACGTCGTGGAAGGCGCTGTTCGCCAAGTACGAGAGCGACCGAGACGAGCACACCGAGAAGCGCCTGCGCGTCATCACCGAGCAGTACAAAGACGAGCAGCGCGAGCTGCGCGAGCGGCTCAAGTCCAACACGGCAGCGACGGCGGACCAGCGGAGAATGCTCGAGGGGCTGATCCGCAAGCGCGTCGCGGCCGACGACACCTACCGCGACCGGGCGCACCTCAAGGCGGCGTTCTTCGCCGAGCTGCTGAGGCTGCCGGACGGAGTGTCGGACTTCACGCGCGCCCACGCCACGAAGGCGATCCAGGCGCTCGGCGACGACATCCAGTCGCTAGAGGACGACGACGCCGAGTTCGAGGAAGCGCCCGCCGAGATCGATCCCCAACCCGGGCCGGAGCCCGAGCACGCCGACCCGGTCGAAGCCGCGAAAGAGGCGTACATGGCCGCGCCGGACGACCGCATCGAAGGCATCAAAGCCGACTTCGAAGAGGCCGGCGTCCCCTTCGACACGCGCGAGTGGGACATCCCGATCGCCCAGAAGGCGCTGATGATCGTCGAGGCCGACGCTGCCCGGCAGGTGCTCGGCGCGAACAACGACGAAACCCCCGACCCCGAGAGCAAACCATGACCACCCGAATCGTCAAACTACAGATCGAGAACTTCAAGCGCATCGTCGCCGTCACCATCGAGCCCGACGGCTCCATGGTCGTGATCGGCGGCAAGAACGGCGCAGGCAAGACGTCGACGCTGGACGCCATCATGGAAGCGCTCGGGGGCAAGCGCAACGCCTGCTCGCGACCACTGCGCGAAGGCGCCGACCATGGCGAGATCGTGGTCGAGCTCGACGACCTGGTGGTGACGCGCACGTTCACCGCGGCCGGCGGCGGCGGGATCAAGGTCACGAACGCCGAGGGCTTCAAGGCGCAGTCCCCGCAGAAGGTGCTCGACGCGCTCGTGGGCAAGCTGACGTTCGACCCGCTTGACTTCTCGCGCATGAAGGAGAAAGAGCAGGCCTCGACGCTCAAGGCGCTCGTCGGGATCGACACGGCGGATCTCGACGATCGGCGCGAGAAGCTCTACGCCGAGCGCACCGAGGTCAACCGGACCACCAAGAACCTCGCTGGCCAGCTCGCCGGCATGGAGCACGACGAGACGGCGCCCGACGCGGAGGTGTCGGCGTCCGACCTGCTGGCCGAGCTGTCGGCGGCGCGCGCGACGACCGACGCCAACGAGGCCACCAGGCGGAGCGTCGGGGTTATCGAGGCCGAGGCCGACGACAACCGGAGCGACATCCACGACCTCGAGCAGCAGGTCAACGCGCTCAAGGAACAGATCAACCGCAAGAACGCCGACGACGCTCGGCTCAGCGAGAAGCTGAAGACCCTTCGCTGGGAAGCGGCCGAGTTGGTCGACATCGACCTCGCCCCGATCGAGGAGCGCATCGCCGGTCTCGACCAGGTCAACGCGCGCGTCCGACAGAACGTCCGCCGCACCGAGGTCGCGGCCGAGATCGAGGGCTCCGAAAAGCACGGCCGCCAGCTGACCGAGAAGATCAACGACCTCGACGCCGACAGGGCCGACATGATCGGCGCGGCCGACTTCCCGGTCGACGGGCTGGGCTTCGACGAGAACGGCGTCACGCTCAACGGGCTGCCGTTCGACCAGGCGTCCAGCGCCGAGCAGCTGCGCGTGTCCGTCGCCATGGGGGCGGCGCTCAACCCGAAGCTGCGGGTGCTGCTCGTGCGCGACGGCAGCCTGCTCGACGAGGCCAGCATGGAGGCGCTCGCCCGCATGGCCGAGGAGCACGATCTCCAGGTGTGGTTGGAGCGTGTCGGCGACGGCGACGAGGTCGGGGTGCTGATCGAGGAAGGCCGGGTTGCCGAGCGTCGGGCCGAGGCGGCGGCATGAAGACGATCTGGAAGTTCACGATGGCCGACGGGATCGAGACGTTCGACATGCCGGTGGGCGCGCGTGTGGTCTACGTCGACCTGCAGGCGGGCCAGCCGAACATCTGGTTCGAGTGTGACCCGTCGGCGGACAAGGAGACGCGCAGATTCAGGGTCTTCGGAACCGGTCACAACATCCCGAGCAACGCCCTTCACCGCGGCACCTTCCAGCAACCGCCACTCGTCTGGCACGTCTATGAGATCCCCGCGGCGTGAAGCGCGCCCGCCTACAGCGCAAGACCGAGATCAAGCGCACGCGCATGAAGCGGACGTCGGGGCTCAAGCGGAAGCAGCTCGCCCGCAAGGCCAAGGCGCGGCCCCGGGTGCGCGCGGGCGGCGACTTCACGGCAGTGCTACCATGACTCCCGCCCTAGCAGAGCGTGGGTACACCGCCCGCGTCCCTCCGGAGAAGTCCTTTGTTGGAACTTCGTCAACACCCGGGGTGGACGCGGGCACTTTTGCGTGGCAGGCTGTTCTTGTTGACGAGGAACAACGAAGGACAGCCGATGTCCCGACAAAAAAGTCCCGGAGCCAACCGGCCAAGCGGATCACCAGTGGTGCTGAGCCACGGGTGGATGTTCCGCAAGGCAACGGCACGATTCGTTTCGGTCAACGCGAACGCCGCGGTGGGCGCAATACCACGGGCCTCGGAGCAGCGCCCGGAACGGGTCGGGACAAACGCAACGACGAGTACCGAGCATCAAGTGATCTCCGCATAGCGGACGGCGGGTTTTCGGGCGTCCCTTTTATCGTCGTCACTCGGGACTTGAGTTGCTGTTGGGGATGGTGGCGGGAACGTGAGGCGGACAACCCCTGCCTGATCACGAAAAGCCGTGGTGTGTCCGCAGCCCTGGCCGCGGCGTGACCTCCCCCGTCCAGATGCGCCTCGACGACGGCGAGGACAGGTGAGCGATGACTGACGCCGAATGGGTCGCTCGATTTCTCTACTTCACCGCTCGGGCGCTCGGGCGCTCGGGCGCTACGTTCACAGAGGAGCAGCACAAGGTCAACGGCACCAACGGCACGAGTCGCAAGGCGATGGCGGAGCGGATCAGTGCCTTGCCGTGGTCAACGGGTCTCCCCGATGCCGAGCCAGCCGACGACAGCGAGCGCAAGCCTTGAAGTGGACGCCAGCCCTCGGCATGGTGCGCCGGCCGCAGGCGAACACGCACGCCAGCAGCAGGCCCGCGTGATGCGCTCCGTGTTCCTCGTAGGTCATGACCTGAAGGTTGTCGATCCGGTTGTCGAGTCGGTCGCCGTTCCGGTGGTGCACGACCTCCGAATCCTTGAGCGGGCGTCCGATCCTCTTCTCGACTACCTGTCGATGCACAAGCCGCTGCTTGCCCGATCTTCCCGACCCGTGCGTGCGACGGTATCCGCTGGCATTGACAGACGTTCCGCCGCTCCAGACTGCGCTGCGCTCGCCACGCGCCCGCTCACCACGGACCTGACCAGCGCACGATCGAGAGCAGCACGGGTCGGCGGTGCGCTTCACCCAGGCTCGGTAGGTCTCGAACGCGACGCCACACCACGAGCAATCGACGTTGATGCGGTCTTGCAGGTGCCGACGTGGCCCGGTGCGCGTCCTGTTCCGCATGGACGTAGCGCACGCCCGAGAACAGCAGTGGACGCCTGGACGGCGAAGCACGCACGGCTGCTGCCGGCCAACGCCGCCGCACTCTGGACAATCGAACTCAACGAGTGTTATTCCCATGCGTCAAAGATAGCATAACCATGGACCGACATACAGCCACGAGGCCCAGTCTCTTTGTCGAATTGTGTTGCGGAAGCGCAGCGGTGTCCCTAAAACTAATCGGGGGTGTGCGTGCAAAACCCCCAGTGTCCTACATGGGGTCAAAGGTAGGATATGCGGAGCCAATTTTGTGGGCCATGGGGCTACGGAGCGGGATCGGGTGCGATGCTCTGCTGTTGAATGATCCAGGGCCCTGGTCTCGGGTCTGGAGAATTTTGACTACCCCCGCCGGCTGCAAGGCGGTCGCTGCGATCATCCGGGGGTGGATCGGCGAGGACGCCCGTGCTCTGTGGGAGCGGCTGCGAGCGGAGGCGGTGCCCGACGACGAAGGCGAGGCGGCGGCGAGGCGGCTGACGATGGCAGCGATGGCACATCGCGCCGGTCAGCCAGAGTCAGGCATCGGGCCAGTCGAGAACATGTGGAGGCAATACGATCAGGTTCCGCCTGTGCTGGATCGCCTGTCGTTCCCGCCCACCACCGTGCTCGACCTGGACGCCGCCGACCTACACCCGGACTTCGCCGCCAAGTACATGACGCTGCTCGCGTCGAACCGCCTGATCAACGCCGACTGGATCGACGGCAAGTGGCAGAACACCGGGCAGGGCGGCACGACCCACGGGGGCGACGAGTTCGCCACCAGCGCCGACGTGCTGGCGAAGCGGGTCGAGGACGTGGCGGCGTGGGTGTTCCTGCACCACGGGTCGTTCCAACACAAGGGACCAGAGCACGGCATCGGCAGGCCACAGGGCAAGGCTGCGGGTGATGGCTTCGGGGCGGTCCAGCCGTCGGCCGTCGTGGCGAGCAACGGACTCGACGCCTTGCCGCCCATCGCCGCCGCCGTGTCCAACCTGCCAGCGCAGGACATACACCCGATCCCGCCGCTGCCGCCGAACACCTACGTCTACATCGATCCGCCGTACCGCGGCACGACCGGCTACGCCCACAAGTTCCCGCGCGACGACGTGATCGAGGTGGCGAAGCGCTGGTCGGAAGCGGGCGCCGTAGTGTGCGTGTCCGAGGCCGAGCCCCTGGTGTTCGGGTCCGGCTGGTGGTGCCTCGACATCACGAGCGTCCGCGAGGGCCAGAAGCGCACGTTCAGCCGCCAACAGGACGAGTGGCTGACGATGAACCAGAAGCCCGCATGGATACCCGAGCAGCAGACGGACCTCGCCGACCTGCTCGAACCGCCCGACGCCCTGGAGACCGCATGACCCACATCGACCCGATCACCGAGACCGACCACCAGGCCGCAGCCGCGGTCGGCGACCACGTGCGCGACGAGATCCTCAAAGAGCACAGCCACCTCGTCGGCGTCGCCGTGCTGGCCAAGCGCGCCGCCTTCGAAGCAACGGAGACCATGCTCCGGCGGCGGTACGGGCGCGCGACGTGCGGGTGGACCTGCGGCGGAAGCTGCGGGAGCACCAGTTGCGGCTGCAGGGGCTTGAGATGGAGTTGCGGACGCTGCGGGCGCGGCTGGGGCTGGCGGCATGAAGGCCACGAACACCTTTGAGGCCACGGTGTCTCGGTCGCAGTCGCGCTACGGCCACCTGTCGCTCCGCATCTACGACAAGGCCAAGGGTCGCTTGGCTGCGACGCCGGTCAACGCGGCCCTGTTCGGAACCCTGGAGGACCTCGGCGTCGAGGCGGGGGACAAGGTGCTGGTGACGATCACGTACGAGGTGCAGCCATGAAGTCCCCCGAGTCCCTGGCGGCGGAGTGCGTGCGGGAACTTCACTGCATCGGCTTCTCCTGCGACTGCCTCGGAGAAGCGTGTCACCACCGTACATCGGCGGCGGAGCGCATCGCTGCGCTGGTCGAGCGAGAGCGGAAGCGCCAGCGCGTCCTCTACATCGACGACGCCAACACGCAACGGTGGGACGCCAAGATCGCCCGCCTGGAGGCCCTCGTCTCGTCGCTGCTGGCGAGCGAGGCCGTGCTCCGAGCGGCGCTGAATAAGATCGAGTCTATGGCGCTCATCATCAACGGCGAGCCGCAGCGAGAGTGGGGGTTCCAAGACGACCAGCTGAACGGCGCGGTGGCTAACGTTTGCAGCGCCGCGCTCTCCTCTTCGCTAGGTGTTGGCCTACGAGCGGCGGTGGAGGCGGTGCGGGATGTGTGCGTTGTCAGAGTGTGCGGAACCCTGGGCGCAAACGACACCGCCGCTCCCGTCGTCGCCGTGCTGAGGACCGACCTCGACACGCTCGTGGCTGCGTTCCTGTCGGCGCTCAACAAGGAGACGGAGTGACGGACATCCGAGACATGACAGCCGATGAGCGCATCGAGTACGGAATCGAGCACCAGACCTACGCCTACCATTACCCACCTGCCGGGACCGGAGCGCACTTCGGACTCGTTCAGCTTTTGCGATGGGCCGAGGATGGTGAGTACGGGACACAGAAGGGCGTTCCCCACGTCTACGTCCGCTGCATTGGCACTGACCACCCACACGCCTACCTGACCTCCGCCCACCTGACCGCCCTGGTTGCCGAAGAAGTTGGAGAGGAACAGGGCATGGAGACCAAGATCAACCCCGGGTCTGTCCAGGTCATCGTGGAGCAAATGCGTGAGCACGGGAAACGGGTCGGAGATCCCGGCCCCGAGCCTTGCCAGTACCACCCCGAGGAACTCGAATACCACCTGGGCGGCCTGTGTCTATCCAAGACCAAAACCCTGGCGTTCGCCGCCCCCGTCGCTGGCGCAGCGGAGTGCGAGACGGTGGACGACAAGTGGACCGGCTCCATGAAGCACGGCCACAAGAACACGATGCGGGATGCCGACGGGTGCTCGATTTGCGTGGCGGCAATGCCCGAGTCTCTGAGGCCAGAGAACAGGCCGTGCGATCGATGCCTGGACGGTCGCAGGGTGGTGCATGGCGACGACTGCCCGCCGCTCGCCAAGGCTGGTGACGTGTGCCCCGGGATGCCCTGCCCCGCCTGCGAGCGCGGCATCACCTACACGGAGACGACGCCATGAAGTCCCCCGAGTCCCTGGCAGCGAAGTGCGCCGACTGCGGAACCGGCCTCAACGAGGGCGAGGCCAAGTGCTTCACCGTCTGCGACGCGTGCTGGGACAAGGCGTACCCGAGCAAGCCGACGAGCGAGGCCCAGCGGGCGCGAGATCACTACAGCATGCTCCTGATGGACATGGCGAAAGAGCCAGACGCGCCCGAGCATGTCCGGCTCATCGCCGAGATCACCCGCCTCAAGGCCGACCTCAAGATGGCGCTCGCTTCGTCGCAGGCGTCTCTGGACTTCGCCCGAGAGCAGAGCGTCGAGAACAACCGCCTCAGGGCCGACAGGCTCGCGCTCGTCGCGGCCGTGAGGGACGAGTGCGGGAGCGCTACGTTCGCATGCACCATTGCTGGCTACGGAGACGGCATCCAGGTGAACCACCCAGACGATCCGGCCGACGAGTGCCGGTGGCTGCTGAGAGACCCCGCCGCGCTCCTCGCCGCAGCCGAGGCCCGGATGCGCGACGAAGACAGCAGGACAGAGGGGTCAGAGCAGCCGAGCCAGGACGGTCAGCACCACCCCGACAGCGACCCCTCCCCCGCCGACACCTAGCAGTAGCGACCAGTCCGGACCCGGCGCAGGCTCTCCGATCGGGTCGTCGGGCTCCTCGCAGCGCGCCGCGTCGGCCTCCAAGTCGGCGATCATGTGGGCGGTGGCCCTGTCTTCGTCGAGCGAGTAGCAGACCAGGCCAGCCGCCGCGCACGCCGCCGGGACGTCAGGAGCCGCCTGTCCGGTTGCGGTGACGCTCCAGAGCAGCGCGACGACGACGCACCAACTCATCAGCATCGGCCGTGTCGATCGCGTCGTGCTCCGCCTCAAGCGCGCGGTCGCCCCGGCGCTCCTCGGCCTTGGCGCGGCGCTTGGCCTCGTCGAGCTGGCCGGACCGCTTACCCCCGAAGAACACCGCGGCGAACGCGGTGATGAGCGCGAGGACTCCGGCGAGCCAGGGGTATGCGCTCTCATCCACCGGCCGGGACCGGGTCGTCAGGGCCGTTTGGAATATCCGCCGGAATATCTGCCTGCCCGTCTGCCCCCTCGCCGTCGTGCCGGCGCGTCGTGTCCTGGATAACGTGCGTCGCGATGAGGCCGGTCAGCAGCGCAACCACCTGGTCGTCGAGCACGATGCCGGCGTAGTCGGCAACCACCGGCAGGACCTGCCCGGCCAGCATGGCGAGGAACCGGCTGGAGCCCGCGATGGCGCCCTCCGTGCGACGACGTGCCTCCGCCCAGCCCCAGAGGCCGAGCTGCGTCACGAACGCCCCCAGCTCGACGTCAGACGGCCTGCCGAGGAAGTACCAGCGGGCACCGAACAGGACGCACATGGCGGCGATGACTCGCACGCGCCGGCTGCCCGAGATGGCCTTGAGGCGAGACAACGCAGATCCGGCCCATCGCTTCAGCTTTCCCACGATCCCTCCTATGGCTCCGACTCTGCGGCAGCCCGTTTTGCTTTGCGGCGAGCTCGAGCGAACGCCCGCGCCTCACGACTCTGGATCATCAGCAGCAGCGCGTCGGTGTTGGTCAGCGCCGCCGATTCCTTGGTCCCGTCGGCGTCGAAGAACGTACAGGCCCGGACGATCCGAGACTTCTGGACCTCGACGCCGTTGACGACCTGGACCACTGGCACGTCGAGCGACTGCACCCAGCCGCCGCTCTGCTTGCACAACCCGAAAGCCGCCGTCTCCTGGGCAGCCCTGGCGGTCTTCTTGGCACTGTTGGCTTGCCCGGCCGCCGCGCTGGCGGTTCGTTGCGCGGCCTCGGACGCGTTCACCATGGGCAGGATCGCCGCCTCGACGAGCTGCTGGACGCCCGGGTGCGCGTCGAGCATCGTGTGCGTCACCATGGTGCCCGACGCCAGCGCGACCGATTGCGCGGACGCGTACCGGCTGTCGAGGCGCGCAAGGATGAACGTCTCCAGGCCGACCACCATCACGACCATGACCCCGAGCCCCTTGGCGATCTTGGTGCCGCGGTCGCTCCACTCGGCCCAGCGCTTGATCCCGTTCCCGTCCCCCATGGACGCCTCCTAGAGTCGTTGGCCGGCGAACGCGTCCGAGATCCAGGTGACCCGGCACGGCTCCTCGCGGCATTGCACGTTGATCTCATCGTTCAGGGCATGGCCGCCCTCGCGCTTGACGACGTCGAAGTCGCATCGACGCGGGTCGCACTCGACGGCGGACTGGTCGATGCGTTCGGCTAGCTCGAACTCGACGCGGGCGATCTCGGACTCGGTGTCGTGCTCGAGGTCGCGCATGCCCGCCTCGCAGTGGTCGGCGCGGCGCTCGAGCCGGTCGACGTGCCACCGCATGGCCGCACCGATCGCGATGACGCCCACGAGAGCGCCGGCGATCAGGAGCCTCACGACGCGACCGCCAGCCGGTCGAACCACGCACGCGCCCGCCGGAGCTGCTTGCGCTTGAACCGCTGGTTGCGCCCTCGAATATCGACGTGGCAGAACCGCGGCCGCCCGTGATCTTCGGCGTCGCGCGGATCGTCGAGGCTGTAGCAAGCTAACCCGCCGCACGGGATCTGCTTCGTCCGCATGAGCCGGTCCGCCAGGTCGTACAGGTGCAGCACGTTCTCGCGCGGCCCCGCCGGGCGCAGGTCGAGAGCCAGCCCGAGCAGGTGCTGCGACTTCGGCACGCCTTCCGCCTTCCGGTTCGCCCCCGGGTCGCGATAGCCGGACACGACCGTCAGCGGGAGACCGATCTCGTGGCGGAGCACGTCTGCGGCCCGACAGACCGACGTGAGCGCACGCCGGACGCTTCCGGGCAGGTCGTCCCACGTCCTGACGCCGGAGCCCCGCAGGACCTCGTAGCGGGCGAAGTAGCGGCTGACGCGGGTGCGGTCGGTCACGGCACGCAGTCGTCGGGCTTGCCGTCTCGGTCGAGCGGCTCCGGGATCGGCACGTCGCTGTTAGCCAGCCGGGCGGCGGCGGCCGTCCAGAATGCCAGGCGCGGCGACTGCTCGCCCCTCACGATCTCGTACCGGGCGCAACCGCAAAGGGCGTTGGACACGTACTGGGCGCCGTACTCGGTGATGCTGGCCACCTTGCCCGCCGCGTCCTTGACCACCGTCACCTTGCCGTTGTCGACGCTGCCCGCCACGACCGTCACCACGCCCACGTCCGGGACGTTGATCTCGTACTCGGTCCCGTCCACCCGGTTGACCATCTCGATCCGGGGCCGGTCGGGTGCCTTCGTGTCCACGGCATCGCCACCCGAGATCGCAACACCGGCGGCGACCAGGGCGGCGGCCACCGCAGCGGCCAGGGTGTTTCTGCTCTTTGGAGTCATCGGGCCTCCTACTTGATCGCCACGTAGAGCTTGCACCAGCCGTTTATCACCGACTCGTTGTCGGTCGTGACGCTCTTGACGGCTACGGTTGCGCCAGCAGCTACGTCGGTGGTCGACCCCACCGTTGTTGAGCACGAGGTCACCGTGCCGGCAGCGGCGACCGTGCACGTCACCGAGGGAGTCAGGTCGGCAGCCGCAGAGCGAGCGGTGAACACCACGTCTGCGGCCGGTTCGATGTCCAGGTAACAACGCATGCCCGTCACCTTGAGCGCCGTATTGAGCAGGCCCGTGAGAGGGGCGTCGGCGGTGGCCTCGGTCGTGTTGTCGAGCGCAGAGCAAAGCGTGCCGCCGTTGGAAAAGTTCTTGTCGTCGGACCCGCCATCCGCACCAAAGTCACCAATGAAAGGCGGTTGCGCCGGGCCGTAATAGTTGGTGCCAGCGTTCTCCAGGTCGCCACAGAAGATCACGCTGTCGTGCATGACGGCGACCTCGTCGGCCTTGATCGTGTTCTCTGCCAACTCGGGAATCGTCAGCACGCCAGAGCCAATGGCGATGACACCGTTCGTTACGTCGTGCTCGAACGAGATCCACTCGTCGTTCGCAGTGTCTGGGTCCGTGTCCGAGTGGACGAACAGCGTCGGGTTGGTCGTCTCGGCGTGGTCGTGGTCCTTGCCGACGTTGTTGAACGACGAGAGGATCAGCTGGTTTCCCGCCCCCGCGAACACGCCCAACACGTTCTGATCGAAGCCCCAGTCCGACACGATCACCATGCGGGCGTTGGTGGACTCGTAAAGCGAGAACGTTGCCTTGTCGGCCGCAATCCCCGTGACGCGCAGCTCCATGGTGGTGCCGGCTGGTGACGACGCGTCGAGCCGCCCAGACGCACCGACGACTAGCTCCAGGTTGCCGTTGAGCGCCGTGATCGTGTTCGTCGTGCCGGTCGCGGCGAGGATCAGCGTGTCGCCGTCGCTGGCCGTGATCGTGAGGGACTTGCCCTTGGGCACGTCGCCGAAGAATCGGGGCGAGGTAATGAAATCGGACGACTGGGCGAACGCCGTGGAGGCGAACAGAACCAGGCCGAGCAAGGCAGTGAGTAGGCGGCGCATCAGTTTGTCGCCTGGCAGCAAGTCGTGTCCGCGTTGCCGTTGCCGTCCAGATCGTACAGGTAGATCGAGGCCGTCGTGGTGAGGAGCTTGGATGCCCCGAGCCCGTCCAGCGCCACCGACCCGCCGTGGAGTACGATGCCGGTGGTGCCTCCGCTGGTCGCGCCGAGCCGAAGCATCACCGCCTCTGTCCCCTGGTTCTGGCAGAAAATGTTCAGCCGGTTCGCGTTGGCTGCGATGTCGGCAGCGTCTATCTGGTCGGGGTCGACGACCGTGCATGTCTCGCCGTTGGGTTGGACCTCGACCGTGCGCACCGTCAGCGCCGAAGACACGCCCTGGTCCGCCGCCACCCCGACCTGGCTGGCGATCAGGTTGACGGCCGCCCGGTTGGTCTCATCCCAGTCGTCCATGATCTCGACGGCGTTCGTGGTCTTCAGCGTATTGGTGTCGTCGTCGGCGATGACGATCCGCTGCGAGCCGTTGGACGCGTTGCCCGCACCCTTGTCTGTGGCAGAGCCGCCGACCTTCTGGAGATTGACGTTGGCCGACGACACGCTCGACGACACCTCCGAACCGATGATCGCGTTGGTGTGTTGGTTCGTATGGTAGCTGAACTCATCGAAGATGATGCCGCTCAGGGCGTCGGACTCGGCATCGAACCCAACGCCCAGACACATGTACTCGATGCTCGACGGGTCCCAGCCAGTACCGGTGTTGCCGCCGTGGTTCGGGCCGCCAACTTCGAACGCCAGAGACTCCCACGTCGCAGCGGTGAGGTCGTCGTCTTGGATGCGCCACTCGTTGTAGTTGCTGGCGTCCTCGCCGAGCCGAATGAAAACGTAGTCAACGACGGTCAACGCCGGGATGTACACGACCGCCTGCAGGATGTCGTGCAAGCTCACCGCCCCAAGGTCGAGCGAGGCACCCAGCGTGTCGCAGATGGCGCCGTTCGTCTCGCCTGACCCGTTTACCTTGTTGAACGACACGGCCGAACTGCCGACGATGTGGTTGGTGCTGGACGCAATCGTCGTCGTCGCGTCGGACAGCGCGCCCCAGTCCCCGGGCGTGTTCATGTCATTGAAGACGTGATGCGATTCGGGGTTGACGTGCAGCGAGCCAAGGGAATCGACGATCAACGCTTCGTGTGACCCGTCCGCCACGGAGGTGTGGACCTGATCCTCGGTGTGGACGGCCAGGATCATCACGCCCGTA
>SDBU01000445.1_pt1 | contig 57843 bp, 56 predicted proteins | sample 2277071 | NCBI WGS metagenome assembly SDBU01 (sample SAMN10397929, study PRJNA504765) | marine sediment metagenome | isolation source: marine sediment core GS08_GC12, 126 cmbsf | place: Arctic Ocean: Gakkel Ridge, Loki's castle | collected 2008 | reverse complement strand
CACAGTTTGCAGTGTAAACTTCATGTCCTCGGTGGTGTCCTCTTCCTCAATACCAAGTTCGGCCTTCACAGCGTTTAGCACTTTCTTGCTGCCACGGACGTGACAGGCCGTGCCCCGGCAGACCCGGATCGTGTGCCGCCCGCGCGGCTCAGTATAAAACTGGGCGTAGAAGCTGACCACTCCATAAATGCGACTGAGGCGGATCTTAGTGCGGCGACTGATCTCTTCCAGGGCACAAGGAGGCAGGTAGCCGAAGCGCACCTGCACCTCCTGCAGGATGCTGATAAGGTTGCAACTCGGCGCGACCTGTAGCTCGTCAAGGACCGCATTCACCTCGGCCTCGGACGGCGGCTGGGCTGCTGCTTGCTGATCGGTTATCGTTTCCGCCATACGGATAGTTCCTCCCAACAGCACCGGACCCCACTGGTGTGCTTGTCTTCTGTCATCCCCTCGTCCCACCGCCGGCAGCATTCCATAAATTAACGCAAGTAGTGGTGACCCCTGTGGCCGAGGCCCTCCCGCCCACCTGCGCGGCTGGCTGGTCGCTGCGAAATTGGCCGTTGCCACAACTGCCTGCGGCAACTCGACTGACTAATTCTTTATCTGATACTTAAAGACCTTCCTCTCTTCTATCCCGCTTATGAAAATAACTACTCCCGCCGAACAACGCCGCCCTATCAGCGAAAAATACTGGTGAGCAGCGTCCCATTTATCCGACGCTCAGCAAAATCGCTGGGCTGGCCGGTACTGCTCCGAAGGTCTGGGCGGATAGTTAGGAGAATAGAGTAATTTACTATCCCCAGCCCAATGACCCGCAGGTAGTGACACCATGAGCACCAAGCACATAGCCGGCCTGCTGCTGGCAGGCGGCGGAGGCCGGCGATTGAAACCAGATAAATGCTGGCGACTGGTGGGGGGCATGCCACTGATAAATCGGGCGTGTGGTGTATTGACAGCCGTGGCTGATGAGACGATTGTGGTCGGCGGCCGACGCGCCCCCGCCGGTATGCGATTGGTCCCTGATGAAAATCCTGGTGCTGGCCCCTTGTGGGCCATCCACACTGGTATGAAAGCCATCCCCGCCGACATTTATTTGGTCCTGGCTTGCGATATCCCTTTTGTCCCCGTCGCGCTTCTGGAGCATCTACTGCTGACCAGCCCCGGCTTTGATGTCGTTATGCCGATAGTCGGCGGGCGAGTGCAGCCCCTGTGCGCCGCCTACTCCCGCACCTGCTACTCGGCAGTGGCCGCAGCGGTGGAACGCGGCCATCGCCGCGTTGTTGACTTCTTCTCAAGCGTACGCGTACGTACATTAGCCGAAGCAGAGGTCGCTCAGTTTGGCCCACCCCAGGCACTATTCTTCAACGTCAACACGCCTGAGGAGCTTGCCCAGGCCCAGCAGATGGCTCTCCAAATGACCGAAGGCCAAGTCCTCCCCGACAACCCCCATCAACCCCCTGATGGTTAACTTCGCCACCCAATAATGCTCAGCAAGCCAACCGCCGCCCTTATATCTACAAACCAAGGCCCCGGGCAGTCTGACATGATAACCGAAGTCCCGCCATCCATCCTTCAGTTGCTGATGGCCATCTTATCTGCTATACTCAGTGAGAAATTGCCAGATTATAAATTCCCCGAGGTGTCATAATGTACAAGATAGCCGTATTACCTTGTGATGGCATCGGCCCCGAAGTTACAGCCGAAGGCCTAAGAGTATTGGATGCTGCCGCCACCCAATATGATGTGAAATATGAGCTAACTGAATATGACATCGGTGGTGACCGATACCTGCGCACTGGTGAGGTACTTCCCTCCTCAGTTATGGACGAGCTGGGCCAGTGTGATGCCATATACTTAGGAGCCGTAGGTCATCCGGATGTTCCGCCGGGTATATTAGAGAAAGGAATCCTCCTGGCGCTGCGATTCGGCTTTGACCAGTACATCAACCTGCGGCCGATTAAGCTGTACCCCGGAGTGCAAACTCCCCTCCGGGACAAAGGCCCGGAAGATATTGACTTTATCGTCGTCCGCGAGAACACCGAAGGCTTGTACGTGGGTATGGGCGGTAATATAAAGAAGGATACCCCTGACGAGGTGGCCCTGCAAACTGCCGTCTATACCCGCAAGGGCACCGAGCGCATTATCCGCTACGCCTACGACCTGACTCGCAAGCGCAGCAAGGACAATAAGCTAACCCTGGTTGATAAGGCCAACGTTCTCACTTACGGTCATGATCTCTGGCAGCGTACCTTTGCCCAAGTCGGCCAGGAGTATCCTGATATTCAGCAAGACCATGCTTTTGTAGACGCCGCCTGTATGTGGTTTGTGAAGAACCCAGAGTGGTTTGACGTCATTGTTACCTGCAATATGTTCGGGGATATCATCACTGATTTGGGGGCCATGATTCAGGGCGGAATGGGGGTAGCCGCCTCCGGCAATATCAATCCTGACGGTGTTTCAATGTTCGAGCCTATCCACGGCTCAGCTCCCAAGTATACCGGCAAAAACGTAATCTGCCCGGTGGCCGCCATTTGCGCTGCTGGCATGATGATGGAACACCTGGGCGAGGTAGAAGCCGGCCAGGCCATAGAGAATGCCGTCATAGCCGCCCTGGCCAGCGGCAAGCTGGGCGATTTGTCTACCCGCAGCGGGGTGAAGACCACACAGGCCGGTGACTTGATAGCTGGTCTGGTGGAATGACTGCCCCGGTGGCGTCAATGTAAGACTGTTACAAAACCTATGGGATGGCGTCCCCGGCCCGATTTGAGTCGCGGCGAGGACGCCGCTCCTACAGGATAACGTAGCGCCAGCTTCAGCTATTACAATGAACAACCTGACTGGCTTTCTGACCACGTTGGCCGTCGCTTTGCCGGCAGCCGCTGCTATCTATCTCTGGGAGCGGTGGCGGCTGTCGCGGTCCGATGGGCCGTACGCCAAGGCTGACTTCTCCGGGTTGATACTATTAGCGGCCCTGACTGCCGCCTGGTGGCCGCACCTACAGGGCGAGCCGCAACTGAAGGTACTGCTGCTGGGGGGGGCGGCGGTATTCTTGATAGCAGCAGTAGTGGACTTGTTCGGCTGGAAACGGGTGGTACAGGTAATGGGAGTCGCCGTGGTGGCAATAGTGGTCAGCTCCCAGGGCATATCAGTGACCACGATAAAGCTGCCTTTTACCACCAGTTTCGTTTCCCTCGGCTGGGGGGGATCGCTGCTGACGGTAGTATGGATACTCATTTGCGCTCTATTATTCGGCAGGGCTGCCTCCATCTTAGCCGTACCCTTGGGAGTGGGGGCACTGGCATCCGCTGCCCTGTTTGCTGTCTGCTGGCTGCAGCCCCAGATAACCGGCCCATTCGCCGCTTTTGTCGCCATCACCCTGTGCGGGGCTTGTTTGCCTCAGATCGGATTTGCTGAGCTTCTCAGCTACCGCGGCGCTACCGCCGGAGCCTATACTATCGGGTACTTCATCGGAGCTCTCTCCATCCTCGGTGCTCTAAAGAACACCGCTTTCCTGGTGGCCGTGTTGCCCCTGATAATTGTCGGGGTGCCCCTATTTGCTGCCACTTTTACTTATGCAGCCGACCTGCGCCGGGGCTGGCGGGCCCTGGCGGTGGCTGAACGCCGCCAACATCTGCACCAGTTGCTCCTCAGCCAGGGTTACAGTCGGCCCCAGGTCATCGGCCTGCTCCTGGCCGGTACTGCGTATCTATGCTTGTTAGCTCTGCTGTTAGTAGTGCTTATTGAAATCAGCTTTATCCTCAAAGCGCTTATCATCACCGTAGCCGCTCTGGGGGGCCTACTGGTTTTCTATATGATTCTGCGTCTCCTGCCCCGCTCGGTCAGCGCCAAGCCCTCGGCCCATCCCAGCGAGGTAAGATTGCTGGGCGTGCGCCTGCACGCGGTTAGTCTGGATGAGGCCCTGCGCGAAGCGGAGCAGTTCATCCAGCAAGACCAGCCCCATATGATAGTTACCTCCGATGCCTCAGCCGTAGTGCGGGCCCGTATGGATGAGGAGCTTCGCCAGATTATGGAAGACGCCGACCTGGTCACCCCCGATGGAGCCGGAGTGGTGCTGGCGGCACGGATGCTTAATCTCCCCGTGGATGAGCGCTGCGCGGGTGTTGATATGGTCCAGCACCTCTGCCAGATAGCCGCCCGCCTGGGCCGATCAGTATATTTGTTGGGCGGGGAGCCTGGGGTAGCCGAGGCCGCCGCTGCCCAGCTCAAGGCTCAAATTCCTCATCTTCAGGTTGCCGGCTGCCACCACGGATACTTCTCACCCGATGAAGAGGCCCAAATAGTTGAGGAAATCAAGCAAACCCGCCCCGCCGTGCTTCTGGTAGCCCTGGGGATACCCAAACAGGAAAAATGGATTAACCAGCACCTCCAGCAACTGGGTGTGCCCGTCTGTATAGGAGTGGGCGGCGCTCTGGATATCATCTCCGGCCGCAAAAAGCGGGCGCCAGTGTGGATGCAACGTGCCGGCCTGGAATGGCTATACCGGACCATCAAAGAGCCTCGCCGCCTCCCGCGCCTGGCCGCTTTGCCTCAGATTCTGTGGATCACCATCCGAGAATTGTTGGGCCGACAGACCGCCGATGGCCCCGAGGATCAAAGCACCCCGCGGTAGGTCCTCTTGCCAAACGCCCTCAGTTTCGGTATAATATAGCAACTTAGAGCACGACTATAACGCTGATACTTCCCCAACAGCCGTGCTTGGACGCCAGCCGGGGCAGGCTTCAAAGAGAATAGGTGGGTTGTTGACGCTGACGTAATACCCATTATATAAAGGAGATGCCGTAACAGTGCCTCAAATCTATTTTATAGATGTAACTAATCGCGATGGCGAGCAAACATCCCGGATCTCCCTGTCCAAGCTCCAGAAGACGGTCATAAACTGGCTGCTGGACACTATGGGAGTCTACCAGTCGGAGATGGGCTTTCCTCTTATCCCCCATGAGCGCAACTACATCAATGCCAATGTCGCCCTGACCAGCAATGATTTGGACAATGGTGCCTTGATTAAGCATCTGCAGCTTTGTGGCTGGACCCGTGCCGTAGCCAGTGATGTAGAACAATCCCTGGCCCGCACCGACCTCCAGCACTACCAGGTCTCCATTTCCACCTCCGAGCAAATGCTCCAGTGGAAGTTCGGTAACCGGTTCTCGCGGGAAGATATCATTACCATGATGGTTGAAGCAGTGACCACCGCCAAGGAAGGTGGCGCCATCACCGTGGGTACCAATGCCGAGGACGCCTCCCGCAGCAATCTGAACTTTCTCATTGAGTTCGCTCAGGCCGGCAAGGAGGCTGGCGCTGATCGGTTCCGCTATTGCGATACCCTCGGATACGATGACCCAGTCCGGATAGCCGACCGAGTGGGAAAAATCGCGCAAGAAACGCAGATGCCCATAGAGATGCACTGCCACAATGACCTGGGTTTGGCCGTGGCTAACTCCTGCGCCGGAGCTGTCGCCTGCTGTGAAGCCGGCCAGGACGCCTATATAAATACCACCCTCAACGGCGTCGGAGAGCGGGCCGGTAACGCTGATTTGGTCTCCTGCATACTGGCTCTCAAGTATTCAGCCAATTGGGGCGCCAGCCATTTGCTCGCCCCGACTACTGACCTCACCCAAGCCTGGCAGATCGCCAACTATGTCAGTCAGGCTTTGGGGATGCCTATACCCATAAACCAGCCCGGCGTCGGCGCCAATGCCTTTGCCCACGAATCGGGCATTCACGCTGATGGTGCTTTGAAGGACAGGTCCAACTATGAACTGTATAACTTCGCTGACCTGGGACGCGGCGAACCCCAACAGACCCTCACCGGTCGCGTCATTACCACTGGTGCTCAGGGTGGTGCCTCTGGTCTGGAGCACGTATACAGCCAGATGGATTTGGCTTTCCGCGATAAAGACCATACCCGCGAAACTCTCCAATTAGTGCAGCTGGCCAACTTGCAGAACCAGGCGCCGCTGACCGAAGAAGAACTCTGGCTCATTTATTATTATCCTGAGCAGGTGCGCCAGCTTCTCACGGTGAATCCGTAGCTGCGGAGAAGTATAATATTGACCATAGGAAGCTTTTTGCAAAAAGGTCTTGACTTATTTTCGGAGTTCGTGTATAATAATATTTAAATAGAATTGTTCAAGGGGGGCAAGCTTATAATCTGCTTAGGAGAATGTATGTTATGAGTACCGGAAGAAGTGTCGGTCTAATTGTATGTGTCCTTATCCTGTCTGCAGTGGCTGTCCAGGCTGATACGTGGTCCATTACTTACTGGTCTAACACAATTGCGGACCAGAACCTAGACTTTATTACGGATTTGACCTTTGAGAAATTCCATTATGGATATCTGGGCACCTTGCAGAGCATTGAGCTTACCCTCTACGGCCATGTCGCCGGCTCAATGGGCTACGAGAACCAAAGCCAGAGCGAAGACCCAGTTGACCAAATAAGCGTAGGCATGAACGCAACAATGTATTTGTACCGCCCGGGAGATATCTTCCCTGGGGATCCTCCAATTGTTCTAACGATACCCACTATAACTGAAACTACTTACAATGTGCCCCAGTATGATGGGACCCCGGATTACGGCGGCACCTCCGGGCATACGTACAGTGGCATTGATGTGACGAAATCTGAATACAGCACACTCACCGACGGTTCTGACATCACATTGTTCAGCGGCCTGGGCACCATTGACTTATCTGTTGACGCTCAAGGGACTTCATTCGGCTCGGGTGGCAGCAACGTCATCCGGTTCTGGGACGAAGACGCAGGGGCGTGGGGAAAGGTCAAGTACACCTGGGAAGGTGAGGATATTCCCGAGCCAGCCACAATGACTCTGTTTGGACTCGGACTGCTTGGCTTAGGCGCCTGGCGCCGTCGCCGAATGGCAGCCTAACTCATAATTCAACCCAAACTGAATCACTTAGTTCGCTTTAATTACTGCTCGAAGCGCTTTCCCATTTAAGCTTCGGGCAGTATGCTGAATAGAGGCGATATTCCCATGCGACCTGAATCACTGAGTTTTCTCCAATCGCTACTGTCGGCCCCGTCCCCATCAGGCTTCGAGCAGTCTGTTCAGCAGATAGTACGTAGCTATGCTGAGCCGTGCGCGGACGAAATCCGTACTGATGTTCACGGCAATGTCATAGCGGCGAAGAACCCCAATGCTACTCCCCGGGTGATGCTGGCCGGCCACTGCGACCAGATTGGCCTGATGGTCCAGCACATCACTGACGAGGGCTACCTCCATTTCTCGGCTATCGGCGGGATTGATGTCCCCTTGCTGCCTGGCAGCCGGGTCTACATTCACACTGCCGATGGTCCGGTCATCGGAGTGGTTGGCCGCAAACCTATTCATCTTCTTGAGCCTGATGAGCGAAAAAAGTCCGAGGTAAAGATCCATAAACTGTGGATAGACATCGGCGCTGAGGATAAAGAGCAGGCTCAGAAAACGGTGCAAGTCGGCGATCCCATCACTTTCGAGTTGGGTATGCATCAGCTCCTCGGTGACCTGGTAACTGCTCCTGCCTTTGATGACCGCGTAGGGGTTTTCGTGGTGATGGAGGCACTGCGCCTAATAGGTGACCGCCCCCTGAACTGTGCAGTATATTGTGTCTCCACCGTGCAAGAGGAGTTAGGCCTACGGGGAGCGCGGACCAGCGCTTTTGGCATTGAGCCTCAGGTGGGTATCGCGGTAGACGTGACCCACGCCAGTGACTATCCTGAGGCGGAAAAGGCCGTAACCGGTGAGATCAAACTGGGCCAGGGACCGACCATAGCCCGAGGCGCTAACATCAACCCTGCCCTGCATCGGCTGCTTGTGGACACTGCTGAAGATAGCGACATCCCTTATCAGCACGAACCCGCCGCCCGCGCTACTGGTACAGACGCTAACGCCATGCAGATTTCCCGCGCGGGAGTGGCCGCTGCCCTGATAAGCATTCCCAACCGCTATATGCACACTGCCGTGGAAGTTGTTGCTCTCAGCGATCTGGATAATGCTGCCCGCTTGCTGGCTGAGATGGTAGCCCGCATTGACCCCAAGCTTGATTTTACTCCTATGTGACACTTAAATATGCAGAGGCCAGAGAGCCACTTATTACAGGATTCTGTCCTCGCTGAGGACTGTCGGGCTACGAGTCTATTGCCTCCCGTACTGCTTTTCCTATCTTTTGCAGATCAAAAGGTTTTTGAACGATACCTTTCAGTCCTTGGTCTCGCAGCTCGGAGACTTTCTTCCTCGCACTATAGCCGCTGACTAACAACACTCTCACATCGGGGTTGACGCGGGTGGTAATTGCTTCGTACAGCTCATCACCGCTCATTTCAGGCATAGTCATATCAGTTAAAACCAGGGCAACTTCGCCTTGGTGACTCTTATAGACTTCAAGGCCTTCTTCGCCATTGGTAGCGGTCAGAACGGTGTAACCTAACGACTCCAGCATCATACGCCCCGTCTCCAGCACGGTGGAGTCGTCTTCCACCAGCAGCAGGGTTTCTGAGCCACCCAGCAGATGCTGGGCGGTATTCTCACTACTTTCGGATAGTGAGCCATCGCTCACCGGTAGATAGACTTTGACTTCAGTACCTGAGTCTACCTCGCTATAGACGTGAATGTGGCCGCCGTGGTCCTGTACAATTCCGTAGACCATGGCCAACCCCAGTCCGGTACCCTCCCCGACCTCTTTAGTGGTGAAGAAGGGGTCGAATATCTGCTTTTGTAGCCCTGAGCTCATCCCGCAGCCGGTGTCGCGAACCGACAGGCAGACATAGTCACCGGCAGTGACATTGGCGTGTCGACGGCAATAGTCTTCGTCCAAGCACGCCTCGGCTACTTCTATGGTTAGTTGGCCCCCCTTAGGCATAGCATCGCGGGCGTTAGTAGCCAGGTTCATGATGATTTGCTGCATCTGCGTGGGATCGGCCTTCACTAACGATAACTGGTCAGGCCATAGCATCCGCACCGTGATAGTCTCGGGCAATGTCCGCTCCAGCACTCTTCCTGTTTCCTTTACCACGGGCAGCAGAGCTACGGGCCGTTTTTCGCTGACGGTGCGGCGACTGAAGGCCAACAAAGATGCAATTAGCTCGGCTGCCCGTTTCCCTTGTTGGGGGACTTTGTGCAGGTACTCGTATACTTTGCAGCCGGGATCAGTGTGTTGCAGGGCCAGTTCGGTCAGGCCGATCATGCCGGTAAGCAGGTTGTTGAAATCGTGGGCCACTCCCCCGACCAGCGTACCGAGGGATTCCAGTTTTTGGGCCTGGAACAACTGCTGCTGAAGACTTTCTCGCTCCTTTGCGGCCTCTTTCCGCTCGGTGATATCTTCCCCTGAGCACAAAGCTGCGTAGGTGTTGCCACCTGCATCGGTAAGCGCACTATTGTGGAAGGCAATAAGCTTTTCCTCGCCGCTTTTGGTCAGCAGAGAATTCTCATAGTACTCAACTGGCTCAACATCTCCCGCTATGATCTGCCCGAAAACCCCTCGCACTTCCTCTCTATTCCTCTCGGGAACTAGCAGATCAAACCAATTTTGCCCAATAAGCTCCTCCTCATTATAGCCGAGAATGTCGCAGCCTTTTTGATTCATGCGCCTTATCTTTTCCTCCTCATCAATAACCGCCAATAACACTCCAGCCACATCAAAATATCTCTGGGCTCGGTCGTGCTCAGCTTGTATCTTTTCCTCCCACCGCTTGCGCTGCGTGACATCGCGCAATACACACTCGAATGCCACGACGCGACCTTCCTCAACAAGCGGCAAGGCACTGACCTCTACCGGAAGCTGCTGGCCGTCTGAGCATATCATTCTAAACTCAATGGTCTTAGTCTCAGCGTTTTCTGCAGCATCCTGCATAGCTTGGGCGACCCTTACCTGATCCGCGTCCGCTATGTACTCAGTTATATAGTGTCCCAGGTGTTCTTCGGGGTCATAACCGGCAAGCTCTTTTATAGCCGGGCTAACATACTGAAGAATACCTTCAGCAGATATCTGGATAATTACATCCCTGATGTTCTCAACCAGATTGCGGTACTTACCCTCGGATTCGGCAAGTCGCTGCTCAGCTCGCTCGCGAGCCGCAATGTCGCGCCTAAGCCTTTCATTGGCTGCTTGCAGCTCCCTCTGTATTTCTCGCGATAGCCTTTCAGCATGCCACTTGGTCCGTAACGCCCACACGAATCGCCGAATCTCCACGGCATGAAAAGGCTTCTGAATGTAGAGCAGTCGGTGGGCTGGCGGGACGCGGCGGGCAATTTCCTCAGGATCGAAGTCAGAGTAAGCCGTCACCATGACGATATGTATGTAGGGGTCCAAAGCGCGGACGTGCTCTGCTGTCCATACACCATCAGGGCCCGGGGGCATACGCACATCAATAAATGCCGCGGCAAACGGCTGACCCTCCTTGATACTCACCCGGACAGCTTCAACCGCTTCGTCGCCCTGATGACAGAGCACCAAATCAAGGTCAGCAGGGTCGGTTTCTGCCATGCCAGATTGTGCTTCGGAGAGATCGCCGTGCAGCCTTGATGTGCGTCGACTTGTAGCGTCGGCAAAGACATGCCGGTATGACTCCAACACTGACTGGTTATCATCCACAACCAGGAAACGTACCGGCCGTCGTTCGGCCTCGCTGGTCTGTGCTTCTTCCGACTTGTCCGAAACCAACAGATACTCACTGCCAACAGCACTTACAGACATAAGCTAATGTTTCCCTCCCTTTCGCAAACAAGGCAAAATCCAGATGACATCCGACTACAACACTGCCCACCGGCGCAATATCATCTGGCCTTGGGGGCCCCGTGGCCTCTGGCCCATATTAGCTGGCACAAGGAGTAGTCATGGCAGTGTGCCTTTTAGTGCCTGGTCAACAAGCACAAGCAGCTCGTTTCCCGTCTTCTTTTTGGTCACATAACAGTCGTAGCGACGGGATGCGTCTACGTTGTCGCTTGGCGGCTCCGGGAGTGCCGACACCATTACTACCGGAATGTCTTGCCATTCGGGAGTGCTACGAATAACTTCTAAAACGGCCCAACCCGACACGCCCGGCATCTTTATGTCCAGCAGGACCAGATGAAAGGCCTTCGCTCGCAGTGCGGCGAGCGCCTCGCGCCCATCCGGTACCACGGTGACCTCATAGCCGGTGCCCGTCAGAACATACTGGTATATTTCGCGCATTACTGCATCGTCATCAGCGGCCAGAATGCGTTGGCTCATAGTCGACCTCATCAGTTACGGATATATGTTAAGTTTACTATACCTTGAGGTTATCTTGAGGTATGTATACCCTATGTAACAAAAGTATAAACAACAAAGCACGCTCCAGATCTCCCGCGCGGGAGTGGCCGCTGCTCTGATAAGCATTCCCAATCGCTATATGCACACTGCCGTGGAAGTTGTCGCTCTCAGCGATCTGGATAATGCTGCCCGCTTACTGGCCGAGGCTGTGGCTCGCATTGATGAGCAAATTGATTTTATCCCCCGGTAGCAGCCAATAACAAGTTGGGAGGGTAGTCATCCTCGGCCTATCAGTCCCCCTCTGCCCCCTCGTGGGGCCCCGTTCTTCTTCACTGACCGCCTCTCAATCCGGTTACTTGCCAACCACAATAAATTATGATATAATGTAAATGATAGGTAACATAAGCCAGTGGCTATCCATTATGGGGGGATAAGCCGCAGAGTAGTTGCAGTTGTTTCTGTCGTGATTGCCGCGCCCCTACTCGAACTAATGTCATATCAGTAGCCATAGATGACTCCACGTCCCATCCCCCCTTCATTTCTCACGCTTGGTTGTACCTTGATGTTCGCCTAGGACTGCGCTAGTTGGAGCACACACGCGGGTGTGTTAGCTGGTACTCGCCCACGCCCAGGGAGGGACCTACGCAGTGCTGAACAGGCAGGTGACGTGGGAAGTTGGTCAGTGGTGGGACTCCTTGTCGGTGGCTGCTAAAGTGGTAGTTGCGGCTACTGCCGTCAGCGTAGTGGTCGCCCTATCCGCATGGATTTATGCTGCCTACTCCATCCCTTCGCTCGCTTCCCGGCCCGACTCCGGGCCGAATGAGGTAGCCCCTATTTCCTCCTCACTCCGCCACCTGCTCTCTCTTCCCCTACCCGGAACCCGCCAGCGCAGTCAGCTTGAGGCTGCCGACAACCTGTCCCGTGCCTTAGAAGCCTTTGACAATATCGCCACTGCTAATGTGGTGTTTGCCCAGCCATACTCACAATCGCCCCCCTCGGCGGCTCCTCCCCGGCTGTCAGTACAGCTCCACTTCTCCTCCTCCACCACCCCCACTACCGAGTGGATACAGAATATAGTAACCTTTCTCCTCCACAGCGTCCCCGACTTACAATTAGAGAACTTATTGATAGCTGACGGCTCTGGGCGACTCCTCTTTGCTCACGGTCAGGTAAATCCCCCTCTGACCCCACAGCCCATAGCTTCCAGTGAAGCTATACCCGCCCCAGCAACTATGTCTGGGCCGTCACTTTCTTGGCCGCTGCTGATTTCCTTATCTGCAGCCGCACTACTTGTCATCTTATTATACGTTCTACTCAGCCGCCAACGCCGAGCGCGTCAATCGGCTCCAGTATCCGACATTATCCTCCCCACCGAGTCGGCGGGGCCATCGCCATCTTCACTTCCCTTCTTAGCGCAACTCAGTGCCCCCCAAATTATTGCCCTGCTCGGCGACGAACGTCCCCAGGTAGCCGACCTGGTCACTCATTACCTACCTGAGGACGATATAATTGACCAGGTACGGCGCACGCTGAACCTCTCCCCTACCGGCCCGGCTCCATCTCAGCGCACAGTCCGCGAGGATGTATTGACCTCGGTGAGTGCGGCCCTACAGGCCAAGTTGTCGGCCTTGGACAGTGTTGATGAGAGTCCGGCCCCGGTAGCCCAGACTACTTCCGGTGGTGATAATGATGAGTAGCCGACTGCTGAAGAAGACAGCCTTAGACCAAGCGGGAGTGTTGGTGTGCCCGGTGCAACTGCCGGCTAACCCTCAGTCCCCCGCCCCTCCTGCCGCGTCCAACCCTGCCCCCCAGCCTTCTTCCTCCGATCCACCCACGACCCAAATCTCAGAAGCACAGCGCTTGGAGAATTTAGTCCACGATCTCATCACCCAACTGGCCCATGATAAAGAGCGACTGCTTGAGGAGCTACAGCCGCAGGTGGTACGCTTATCTATTGCCATTGCCCGCCGCATTGTGGAAGCTGAAATCCGCCAGGACCGTCGCATTGTCCAGCGGACGGTGCGCGCCGCTCTGAAAGAACTCGCTTATGCTTCCGGGCTACGGATACGCGTCCACCCTGACGACGAACCCCTGATCCAACAAATTGTGACTACTGACGACATGATTATGAGTAACTTTTCGCCGGTTACATTAGTACCCGATCCCAGCGTCCAGCGCGGCGGTTGTGTGGTAGAGGTAGAGAGTGACCGCGGTATCATTGACGCCACCATATCAACGCAATTCGTCCAGCTCCAAAAATCTCTATTGGCTTACATTCAAGATTAGCACCTGTTAGGCGATGATGGGCCCAACCGACATCCTGATCAATCGGCAAATACAGCGCCTTGAAGACCTCACTCACCAGGTAGAATCGGCCAGTCGATTTCAATGGGCCGGCACCGTCACTGAGGTCTCCGGTCTGTCTATTGTCGCCCAGGGCCCACCCGCTCAAATTGGCGAGGTCTGTACCTTACAGCCACCTGACGGCGCGCCTATCTCCGCCCAGGTAGTAGCCTTTCGCGACAAACACACCGTGTTGCTGCCCTTTGACTCACTGCAGGGCATTGAACCAGGGTGCCGAGTTGTGGCCAGTGGTGAGCCGCTGCACATTGGTGTTGGACCTCAATTGCTGGGCCGCGTGGTAGACTGTTTTGGTCATCCGCTCGATGATAAGGGGCCCCTCGTAACTGAGCTGCGTCGCCCGCTTCACCACGCTCCTCCCCATCCCCTTCACCGCCGTCGGGTTACCGAGCCTTTGTGGGTCGGCGTCCGGGCCATAGACGGTCTGCTGACCTGCTGCGTCGGCCAGCGGCTGGGGATTTTCTCCGGAGCTGGCGTAGGTAAGAGCGTTCTGCTGGGGATGATTGCCCGCCACACCAGTGCCGATGTCAACATCATCGCTCTGGTAGGTGAGCGCGGCCGCGAGGTCCTTGACTTCCTCCAGTGCCATCTGGGTGACGGCCTGGAACGTTCGGTGGTGGTAGTGACTACCTCTGATCAGCCCCCACTGCTACGCCTGCATGCTGGTCTGGCTGCCACTGCCATTGCCGAGTACTTCCGCGATCAGGGCGCCAATGTTCTGCTAATAATGGATTCACTGACCCGCCTGGCCCGGGCTCAGCGAGAGATAGGGCTGGCAGCCGGGGAGATGCCCACCACCGGCGGCTATCCTCCTTCCTTGCACGCCGTCCTGCCCCAACTACTCGAACGCGCCGGCGCCACCCAGCAGGGCAGTATCACCGGCCTGTACGCCGTATTAGTGGAGCGCGACGATATGCAGGATCCCGTCGCCGACACGGTCAATGCCATCCTGGACGGGCGCATCGTGTTGTCCCGCCAGCTCGCCGAGTCCGGCCACTATCCCGCCATTGATATCGCCGCCTCTGTTTCTCGGCTGATGAACGAGGTCGTCGGAGAGGACCACCGCCACGCCGCTACCCAGTTCAGAGCGCTGTTAGCTGCTTACCGCGAGGCCAAAGATTTGATAAATGTTGGTGCTTACACTCCGGGCACCGACCCTGATGTTGACCGGGCCGTCTCACTATACGATGAGATGAAATCCTTTCTCCGTCAAACTCCCGAAGAGTATGCTCCCCCCTCCCAGACCCAACAGTCACTGGTGGAGCTAATGAACAAGTAGTTCCCAATAAACAACCAATGCCCAATCGCTACCAACGATTAGACAATATCCTAAATTACCGTCTGCGCCGCGAACGGCTCTGCCAGCGACGGGCAGCTATCTGTCACCGCTGGCTTCAGGCTGCTCAGGGGCGGTTGCTCCAGTTGCACCAAACAGTTGATCAAGTGGGGGACAAACACCCACCCCAAAGCCAAGTTTACGCCCGCTGGTATCAGGACCAGCAATCTTATGTACGGGCCTTACACACCCAGATTGCCGGACTCCAGCACCTGCGCATTAGGTTGCAGCACCGGCTACAGCGCCGGCAATCTCAGCTAATAGTAGCCGCTCAGTACCGTCGCGCCACCGAGACCGCTCTGGCCCGCGTTCGTGGGGAGGTCACCCGCGACGCCGCGCAGAATAAAGATAAGGAGTTTACTCAGTTGGTCCAGCTCAAATTCACCGACCAACAACCCAGTTCCGATGCTGCTATCACCTGAAGTCAAATGTCAACCAGTCCACTTCCCCACCCCGGCGGAGCTAAGCGCTGCTGAGCTTCAGACCATCCGCCAGCAGTTGCCTGGCTTAACCGCCCAACTGCAGCGGGTCAGCCGCAATTACTTGGGGCCTGATGCTGATGTGGGGACCGCAGAACTGGTGCGGCTGAACGCTCATTTGCGGCAGATTGCCGACATCCAGGGGCCGGTTCTGGCCGGCGAGTTGGAGGGGACTGAGCAAGTATTAGTGACACTGGATCCGGACCTAGCCGCTGCCTGTGTAGTAGCGTTGCTCGGTGCACCGGTGGGCGGTCGGGAACACTCAACAACACTTACTGACGTGGATCTGGCCATACTCAAGCCTTATCTTCAAGCCATAGCGGCTGGTTTCGGTCGCGCGATCCTGCCCAGTTCTCGGCGTTATCACCAATTTCTTCCCGCCCCGCAAGGCCGCCAACTGCTCGCGCAGCCCGGCCGGTTCGCTGTCCGCTACCCGCTGCATCTGGACTCGGTCAAGGGCACAATGGTGATTGTGGCTCCAGTGGCGGCCTGGCGTCGGAGCCAGTCTGGTACCCACCAGGCCGGCACACCGTCGCTCACCCTGCACCAACTTGGCCAGGCGTCCGTACATGTGGAAGCAGTAATTATCGGTGCCTCGCTGAGTCTTACCGAGATTTCAACTCTGGAGCCCGGCGATGTCATACCCTTGCCCCAAGGCCAGCAAATAGTCGTTCAGTTGCGAGCGGGGCACTGTCCAGTTGCCATAGGAAGGCCGGGGGCGCAGGCCCAGCATTTTGCGGTCCGTCTGTCGGATGTGGGCATTTCCAAGGAGGCATAGCTGAATATGACTGATGAAGCTGTTTCTGCCGATGAACATCAGGCCCAACACTCTCCGCCACCCATCAGCATCCTTTCCGAGTTAACTGGTGACAGCCAGCACCAACTGGCCGCTCTGGCCGAAGTTCCCCTGGAGGTGGAGATACGTCTCGGCCAGATCACGGTGCCTTTGGCCGAGCTTCTCCAATTGGAGCCGGGCTCGGTAGTCACACTGGACCGCAGCCTGGAGGAGATGGTAGAGGTGGTGGCCGGGGGTAAGGTCATCGCCTATGGGGAAATAGTGGCTGTCGGCGAGCAGTTAGGTGTACGCATCCTGGAGATAGCTCCTTCCGAAGATTCGCTGGCCCAACCGGAATAACTATGCCTACTATGCGCCCTTACCTGCTGGTAGCAGTTATCATATTGTTGTTCGCCTGCGCCGTCTGGGCTCAATCACCGGCCGGCAGCTCCTCATCTTACAGTCCCACTTATTACCTGCTGCGCGCTCTGCTCAGCCTGGCTTTAGTAGTAGCCCTGATCTACGCTATCTACTTTGGCCTGCGGCGCCTGTCCCCGCAGCGGCTGCCAGGGACATCCGATGAGCATCTCCAGCTCCTCCACAGTCGCCACTTAGGTGGCGGGCGGTGGATATATGCCATACGAGTAGCTGACCGTGTGTTGATAGTGGGAGGGGGCACCGAAGGCCTGCGTACCCTGGCGGAGATGTCTGCCGACCAGTACTCACAGCACTCGGCCCATTCAGCTTCCGAGGAGGCCCCGGCCGATGCGCAAGACCGGTGAGCTGCCGGCTGTCCTGCGGCGCGCGCCGCTGCTAATAGCGGCACTATTGACCACTGTGCCGGCTGCTGCCCAATCTCCTGGCCAGCCACTGCTGAACATTGGGGCCACGGAAGAGGCCGGCTATCTGCGGTTGCTGCTATTATTTGCGGCCCTGGCAATCGCTCCCGCCCTGCTGGCGGTAGTTACTTCCTTTGCCCGCATCATCATAGTGCTGTACTTTCTACGCGCCGGCCTGGGTGCCGGCGAGATACCCCCCAATGTGGTCCTCATTGGATTGGCGATATTCCTGGCCATTTTTTCCATGCTCTCGCCACTAACCCAAATATATGCCGAGTCAGTCACGCCTCTGCTGGCCGGCAATATTGACCTATCCGCCGCCGCCCACCTCACTGAGCCGCCCCTACGCCAGTTTTTGCTGCGCCAGACTCGCGATGATGATCTGCAGATGTTCCGCGAGCTGGCCGAGGTATCCCCATCAGTTACCGACCAGCAGGTGCCCATGACTGTATTGATCCCCAGCTTTATCCTCAGCGAGCTGCGCGCCGCTTTTATGATTGGCTTCATTGTCTTTTTGCCTTTCGTGATAATTGACCTGGTAGTGGCCAGCACTCTAACCTCAGTGGGGCTGATTACCCTGCCCACACCAGCCATCTCCCTGCCTTTCAAGCTATTATTATTCGTAATGGTGGACGGCTGGAGGCTCCTCACCGAGTCCTTGCTGGCCACTTTCCAGTAGGTGCCCTAATGACATCGGCCACCGCCATTGAACTTGTCCAACGCATGCTTCTGCTCACCCTATACACGGCTCTGCCGCCTCTGGCGGCTGCCTTTGTTGCTGCTTTGGCTGCCGGCTACATTCAGACCCGCACCGGCGGTGATGCCACCATCTCCACCGTTCCCAAGTTACTGGCTGCCGGCGGCGCCCTGCTGATATTCGGAGCCTGGATGGCCCAACTGACCAGTGACTTTTGGATACAGCTATGGCAGGCGCTGCCGGAGATTATCAAATGATTGGCGAAGGTGACTGATGGCCCCCACCTGGCTGGCTGCAGTACCTGCATTCACTCTGGTTTTCGCCCGCTGCGCGGGGGCGCTACTGTTGCTGCCTCCGTGGAATTGGCGAACCGTCCCTCTCATCGTGCGGCTGGGACTGGCCAGCGCAGTAGCCGTCGCCCTCACTCCCCTGTTAGCTCCCACTATTACGCCTCCGGAGCAAATGTGGCCCCTGGTCGCCTGCATAATAACAGAACTTATCGTCGGTTTGGCCATTGGCCTGGTGGGAATACTCATCTTCTGGGGATTACTCATCGCCGGGCAGTTGCTTGAAATCTACGTCAGCGGGGGCAGTGCTATGCGGACAGCCACCCAGCCCATCGGCCCCCTCACCCACCTCTATTACCTACTGGGCCTGGTTATCTTCATCGGCATTGGTGGGCATCACTGGCTTCTCCAGCAGCTTTATGCCAGTTTCTCAGTCCTACCCGCGGGCACCACATTATCCGCCGCGACTTTAACTACCACCATCACCACCGCTACCGGGCAGATGTTTCTTATTGGCCTGGTAATTGCTGCCCCCGCCGTAACCGCTTTATTCCTGGCTGATGTGGCCCTGGCCACCGTAGCCCGTTCTGTCCCGCAAATTCCCTGGGATTGCGCCATACCCGCCCTCCGCTGGCCCGCCGCCATCATCGCCTTATTGGTGACTGCCCCTCTTCTATCTGATTTTGTCGGCTGGCAATTCCAGATCATCCAGACCAGCTTCCAGGCTTTGCTGGGAGGTTCGTAGGATGCACTGTCTTTCCTGTCGCGTAGCGCCGGTTCTCACCCTACCTTCGCCGTCGGATACGGCGAGGTTGCCCTTCGGCTTTGCTCAGGGCGGTGAGCGTGCCGAACCGGAGAACCTCGCCTACGCGATGAACAAGAATCAAAATGACAGCTACTGGAGGGCCGTAGATGGCGGATGAGCTGCGCCAGTACCCGCCGACCACCCGCCGCCTGCGCAAGCTGCAGCAGGCGGGCATATTTCCCTCCAGCCAGGTGCTCACTTCGGCGTGTATCTTGCTGGCAGCGCTATTAGGAGTAGCTCTTGCTGGGTCAGCGTTACTTGATTTGCTCACCAACCTGGTGCGCAAGACCCTCAGCCAAACACATCTGCTTATTCCTCTACAGAATGGGGACGATTTGCCTCTGGCGCCGGTGTTGGTGACCGCCGGGGGCATCCTGCTTGTCATTTGGATAGTGGCGGTACTGGCCGCCGGCCTCCAGCGCGGCTTCAACGGGCGAACGCCGCGACTGTTGCTCTGGGACCAGCAAGTTTCTATCGGCCCCCGGCCCCATTCTGTTGACCTGGCCTGGGAGCTGATTGTATCGGCAGCTATCCTGGGAGGCGCTACCCTCATTATCTTGGGCAACCTGGATTCCCTGGTTTCATTGCCCCCCACCGAGCCAGCCCAACTGATAAGTTGGCTGCGGCCCATTCTCCTGAGTTTCGCCTGGCGCTTTGCCTTGCTGTTAGTGGGCCTGGGCCTATGCGATTTTCTGTATCAGCACGCTATATTCGCCCAATCAGCCGCCATGACCCGGCAGGAGTTAGAGGAGGAAATCCGCGAGACCGAAGGCCCCTGGCTAGCCCGCTGGTGGCAGCGCCAGCGCCTGCTGCGTCGGTGAAGCCCACCCTTGCCAGCCCTGTCCAGATGTGTTACAATACAGAGGCCAGTCGGAGAGGTGGCCGAGCGGCTGAAGGCGGTCGCCTGCTAAGCGACTATGGGGGTAAAAGCCTCCATCGAGGGTTCGAATCCCTCCCTCTCCGCCAGTTTGCGACAGTTTAACGGCAGAGAACGGCAGTTGTTTGGAGGGGCCGGTCCAGCCGCCGTAGCCATAGGCTACTATGGCGGAGGTAGCTTGAGCACCGCGCTTGCCCGCCAAAGCTCTTTTCGCAGCAAAGGCGGGAACCCGGCCCAATTAACGCCAGCGTCTGCTCATAGCTTGTATGCGCGCCCGTAGCTCAGCGGATAGAGCACCGGCCTCCGGAGCCGGGTGTCGGGCGTTCGAGTCGCCCCGGGCGCGCCAGTTTACGACAGGTTTAACAGCAGGACTAAAGACAGGTGCAACGACAGTAACTGCATGCGAAATGTAAGGACTGATCCATGATAGGTGCGCGCCCGTAGCTCAGCGGATAGAGCACTGGCCTGCGGAGCCAGGGGTCGGGCGTTCAAGTCGCCCCGGGCGCGCCACTTCACTACCGGTGTAACGACAGGTTCAACAACAGGATTAGCGACAGCCATCAGAGCAAGGGCACCGGCGGACAACGGCATATAGGGTGGCGGTGGTACTGTCCACTAACCACTGCCCACTAACCACTGTCCACTAACATACGCCCCTGTAGCTCAGTTTGGATAGAGCAGCAACCTCCTAAGTTGCGGGTCGCCCGTTCGAATCGGGCCAGGGGCGCCAGATAGCAGAGCCCTGAATGCTGAACCCGGTTGTGCGGAGAGGTGGCAGAGTCTGGCTGATCGCGCACGACTCGAAATCGTGTAGTGGGTTCATCCCCACTCGGGGGTTCGAATCCCCCCCTCTCCGCCAGTTAACGACAGACAACGACCTGTGGTGAGCCTGTCGAACCACAGACAACGACAGTTTAACAACAGAGGATAGCAAAGGGAAGACTTTCACGCGCGCTACGGAGAGGTGACCGAGTGGACGAAGGTGCGCGCCTGGAGAGCGCGTTGTCGCGCAAGCGGCACGTGGGTTCGAATCCCACCCTCTCCGCCAGTTGAACGACAGTTGAACTGGTGTAAAATGGTGTAAAATGGTCGTGCTAAGCGGGGGGCTGGCGGTACCCTGTACCGGCAATCCGCCATAGCCGGGCCGAATTCCCTGCTCGCGGTGGCTGGTTTGAGGGTCTGACCTTAGTAAGCGGTGATGAAGGCCGGGTCCCGCGCAAACAGGTGTTGCTGAACTCCGTCAGGTCCGGGAGGAAGCAGCGGTAGGCAATCAACCTGTTGTGCCGCGGTCAACCGGGCTGGAGCTGGCTGCCGAGGTAACGCCTGGGATCAACCATCAACAGCGGGGTGCACGACCATTTGACACCAGTTTAACAGCAGTATAACGACAGTATAACGACAGTGTAACAGCAGCTTAACGGCAGCGCCAACACCAGGAGCAACAGCTGCCGTTGCCGCCGTTGCTGTATTTGCTGCCATTGCTGCAGTTGCTTTTTTTGCTGTCGTTCCTGTCCTCGCTTTCGTTGCTGTCCTTGCTGCCGTTGCTAATCTCTGTGGGAGGGGCACCTTGCCCCGATCACACTATTGCCGCGTAGGCGGGGTTCTCTAACCCCGCCCCAATAAACGGCCCAGGTTAAGAACCTGCGCTACGCGAAAAGAAAAATTGATACAATTCATTCTGGCAAGCCGGTCTGAATTACCTTTTGCCACCGGCCGAGAATTGAGGAGGCCAGCAACATGCCCACAATTACCGTTGAGGGCCCGCCCATCGCAATAGAGTCCAAGCGCGAGTTAGTCAGGAGGCTAACCGAGGCCGCCACCGAAATCTACCAGATACCGCACATCACGGTGCTCATCAAAGAAAACCCACCCGAGAACGTCGGCGGCCAACTACTCGCCGACCGCCGCCTAAGCGCTTGATCTGGTAGGAGCGACATTCCTGTCGCGACTGGAGGCCCATCGGAACAACCGAGCCGCACGGACAGGTATTTTCCACATTATGGGAGGATGTGAGGATAGATGCCCAACATTATTGACGAGAGTAGTGCGACTGGCCACGAGGGTGATGATGCGCTGGTTGAGGACGAAGTCGAAGTTGAAGATCGGCTAACCGAGGAAGGCTCAGACGACGAGTCCATAGGGTACAGGTACGACATCACAAGCTATGGCGTTGATATGCCGGTGTATGGGCTTGTGCAGGGAATCAAGGACGGTGAGATCTACATTCCGACGTGGCAGCGGAAGATGGTCTGGAACCTACCGCAGGCCTCGCGGTTTGTTGAGTCCCTGCTCTTGGGCCTCCCGATTCCTGGCATATTCCTGGCGATTGAGCAGCCCTCGAAAAAGCAGATTGTCATTGACGGACAGCAACGACTCCGGACGCTCCAGTACTTCTTTGATGGCGTTTTTGAGCCGAACCACAGGGAGTTCGCGCTCACAGGTCTGACTGACGGTTCCCCATTCGAGGGGAAGACGTATGAATCGCTGGCGGAGCCAGACCGACTCACCCTAAGGAACAGCCCCATCCATGCCACCATGGTGCGTCAGCATAAGCCGGAGGAGGAGGACTGGAGCAGCATCTACCTTATCTTTGAACGCTTGAACACAGGTGGCACTCAACTGCAGCCACAAGAGATCCGGAACTGCATATACAGGGGGAAATTCAATAATCTGTTGCATAAATTGAACAATAATGATTCCTGGCGTCGCATTTATGGTCGGCCCAGTAACCGGATGAAGGATATGGAATTCATACTGCGGTTTTTCGCCTTGTACTACGATGGTGCCCGATACAAGAAGCCAATGAAGCAATTCTTGAACACGTACATGCATAGTAATCGAGAACTGGCCCAGCAAAGCGCGGAGCAGCTCAGGGCCGACTTCGAAACGCCAATCCAGAAAATTGCGGACGTCATTGGCGATAGGGCATTCAGGCCGAAGGAGCGGCTCAACGCCGCAGTCTATGAGGCTGTCATGATTGGCGTATCCCGACGGCTGACCTCAGGGGACGTCTCCGATGATGCTCTGAGAGCTTCGTACGAGGGGCTGATGGAGGATGCTGAGTTTGAGAATGCGACGGAAACCGGGACGGCCGACGAGGAGAGAGTGCGAGCGAGGTTGGAACTCGCAACGCGCTACTTCGAGGAGTAGCATGAGCAATCAGACAGTATTTCGCCAGAAGCAACGGCTCGATGACGTTTTCGAGCTGGCCCTCACGATAGCGAAGGACGAGCACGAGCTTTCGGGCCACTTCGCAAGGTATCTGTGCGTATTGGCCTCTGGGTTCATAGAGGTATCCGTTCGAGCCATACTCGAGGACTATGCCTGCCGGTGCTCTAATAGTAATGTATCCAGCTTTGTCAATAAGAAGTTGGAGTACTACTACAACCTGAAGTGGAACAAGATACTCGACCTTGTCGGCGAGTTCAGTCCTGACTGGAAACGTAGACTGAAGGATTGTGCCGACCCTAAGTTAAAGCTCGGGGTCGACAGCATCGTCGCCGATAGGAACGAGATCGCACACGGAAGGGACTTGGGGATCAGCTATGGGCGGGTTAGGCAGTATTACGAATCAGCGGTCGAGGCTGTGAAACTGATAGAGGAAGAATGCAGATAGCAATAGAGGTGGGGCCGCAAGCTTGATCTCTTTTAGCCTGCTACCAGAACAATGACCTACATACCATTTGCGTTAAAATACCGACCTCAGACGTTTGAGGAGATTATTGGGCAGCGGCATGTCAGCCAGACGCTGATGAATGCCGTGGCCCAGGGACGCGTGGCCCGGGGGTACATATTTACCGGGCCCCGCGGCACCGGCAAGACCTCCACCGCCCGCATCCTGGCCAAGGCCCTGAACTGTGAGCAGGGGCCTACCCCCCATCCGTGTGGCGAGTGCTCCATCTGCCGCCAGATACAGGAGAGCCGCTCTATGGATGTGCGGGAGATAGACGCCGCCTCTAACCGCGGTATAGATGACATTAGAGATTTGCGCGAGAAGATCAAGTACAGTCCTGCCGAGGCCCGGTACAAGGTCTACATCCTGGATGAGGCTCACATGCTGACCCCCGCAGCTTCCAATGCCCTGCTGAAGACTCTGGAGGAGCCACCGTCGCACAGTTTCTTCATCCTGGCGACCACCGAGCCTCACAAGATGCTCCCCACCATCCTTTCCCGCTGCCAGCGCTTTGATTTCCGGCCCATACCCGTGGGCCTGATGGTGGAGGCGCTCCGCAACATTGCCCAGGCCGAGGGTATCCAGGTGGATGACGCGGCCCTGGCGGCCATCGCCCAGGCTGCTGATGGGGCGATGCGCAATGCCGAGAGCATTTTTGACCAGGTCATTGCCTACCAGGAAGGCCCCATTGACCTGGACAGTGTCAATGCTGTTCTGGGCACCACTGACGCCGAGCTGCTATCGGAGGCCGCCGAGGTCATCACTACTAATGATGTCCCGGGCGTCTTTGCGGCGGTGGACGAACTGGTGACCGGCGGCAAGGACCTGACCCAGTTCCTGGCTGACCTGACCGGCTATTTTGAGAACCTGTTGCGGATTAGCCTGGGCGACCAGCCCCCCGCCTGGCTGCAACTCAGCGAAGCCCGTCAGGAGCAGATGCGCCGGCAAGCCCAGCACTTGGGCGCGACTGCGCTGCTGGAGATCATTAATAGTCTGGCCGAAGCTCAGCAGCAGCTCCGCGGGTCCACCCAGCCGGCCCTGATAGTAGAGCTGGCTCTCTGCGCCGCCGCCCATAAGCACGCCAGCGGCCCGCCGACTCCCACGGCCCCTACCCCACCGGCCCCGGCTACGGAGCCCGCCCCTGAGAAACAGCCAGCGCCGCCAACGGCTGTGGCCGAGGGCCCTTTGACTTTGGAGATGGTTCAGGCCTGCTGGCCGCAACTAAACGACCAGCTCAAGCGCGACGGCCACATGCCGATAGGGGCCATAATAATGGCCGGCCAACCGGCGGCCCTGGACGGTCAGCGCCTGGTAGTTGCCTTTGACGACGACCATCAATTCCACTACAATAGGATCAAGGAGCAGTACGGTGAGGTCATTGAGAAGGCCCTGGAGAAGGTGGTCGGCCAGCGCCTGAATATCCAGTGTCGCCTCGGGGCAACCAATGAGATAGCTGCTGAGGAGCAGGCGGCCGATGAGACCCAGTCACCACCTCCCCCGCCCACCCCAGCCGCCTCTGAGACTGACCAGGCTATCCAGGAGGCTGTTGACCAAACTCTGCAATTATTTGAAGGAAGCAAGGAGATTACCGAACAGTAGATCATGAGAAACCCAATTCAGTCTATGATACAAAACCAAATTGCTAATTTCCAGGAGGGGCTGGCTGAGGCCATGGAAGAGCTATCTGCCGTGGAGGTTGAGGGATCAGCCGGTGGGGGAGCAGTGAAGGTGAAGATGACCGGGATGGGTCAGGTAACTGAAGTGACTATTGATCCCCAGGTAGTGGATCCTGACGAAATTGAACTGCTCCAGGACCTGGTCTGTGCCGCCATGCGCGAGGCCGTGCGCAAGGCTTCCGAGCTCAAGCGGGAACGGATTATGAAGTCCACTCCCCTCGGCGGTCTCGGCGTGGACTTGCCCGATATTTTCTGAAATACCTCCGAACGTAGGTTCCCTATATGTTGCGCTACGCTGCCCCCATACAACAACTCATAGAGGCGCTGGAGAAGCTGCCTGGCATCGGGCCTAAAAGTGCCCAACGGCTCGCCTTTTTCTTGCTGCGCAGCTCTGACGAGGATATGCGCGTCTTAGGTGAGGCCATCCTAAGTCTTAAGGACGAGATTCAGCTCTGCCAGCAGTGCTACAACTATTGCACAGCCGAGTTGTGCCCTATCTGCGAGGATCCCCACCGCGATAGCTCGGTCATCTGCGTGGTTGAAGAGGTCAGTGACCTGATGGCGCTGGAGCGACCGGGCGAGTACCAGAGCCTCTATCACGTGTTAGGCGGTGCTCTGTCACCGGTCGAGAACATCAAGCCCTCCGACCTGCGCATCAGCGAGCTGCTGGAGCGAATCAAGCAGACCTCGCCTCAGGAGATTATCCTGGCGACCAGTCCTACTGTGGAAGGCGACGCCACGGCGGAGTATGTGCGGCAATTGATTCTGGAGCTGCCTGCGCCACCTAAGATTAGCCGCATCGCCCTGGGACTACCCGTGGGCGGCGATCTTGACTATGCTGATCAGGTTACCCTGGCCCGCGCCCTACGCGGCCGGACGGTGATGGAGGATTGAGTGATGGGTAGACGAAATGTAATAATCGGGATTTTGCTAAGTACGGTGCTGGTTGGTGCCGTTGTGGTACTGCCCTACGCCGGCCAGGCCGAGACGCGGGACATCGCGGTTTATTTCTCGCGCACGGATGCCCCTCAAGCGGTTATCATTCAGTCACTCAACGGTGCCCAGCAATCTTTGCATATAGCTATGTACTACTTTACTGATCCAGAGCTTGCCAAAGCTGTAGTCCAGGCCCACCAGCGTGGTGTCGCCACCTATGTGTATCTGGACCGCTCCCAGGTAAGCCAGCAGTACTCGCAGTCCCGCTATCTGGTCCAGCACGGAGTTCCCGTCCGTATCAGCAGTAATTCAGCCATAATGCATAACAAGTTTGCCGTCATAGACAGCTCGGTGGTCCTGACTGGTTCGTATAACTGGACCAAGTCCGCCTATGAGCGCAATGATGAGAATTTGTTGTATATCCAGCGCGATGATATTGCCCAGCGCTATAAGAATCGCTTTCGCTACTTCTGGACGCAGGCATTCAGCCCCCAGTTGACTGCAACTCTGAGGGCGCGGTTCTGATAACACTGATTATTGATAATAGATTTTGCGACTGAATTACGAAGGAGGACTTTGATGGCAAATTTAACCGAAGTTCGCTGGCACGGTCGCGGCGGCCAGGGAGCTAAGACTGCCAGCTACATTATGGCGGTGGCCGCCGCTGAAGCCGGCTGGCAGGTACAGGCATTTCCCGAGTATGGTGCCGAGCGCCGCGGCGCGCCGATGCGCTCGTATGTGCGCATCTCTGATGGGCCTATCCGGCTGCGTTCGGGGGTAGCAAGTCCCAATATTATAGTGGTGCTTGACCCATCGCTCATAGGTACGGAGGATGTGGCCGCCGGCGTCGCCGCCGACGGGATCATCATTGTCAACAGCTCCCAGTCGCCGGCACAGATGCGGGAGCAACTCGGTGACCCTCAAGCAACCGTCTGCACCGTGGACGCCACCCAGATTGCCCTGGACACCATCGGCCGCAACATCCCCAATACGCCTATGCTCGGTGCGCTGGCCAGGGTCAGCGACATCCTTACCCTGGAGGGAGCCAACGCCGCTGTGAAAAAGCAATTGGGCAAGAAACTCTCCCCCGCAGTGGTTGAGAGTAACTTGCAGGCCGTACAACGAGCCTACGAAGAGGTGCAAACCCAATGAGTGTTTACCAACCTGATGCTAAATGGCACGAGATGGTCTCCGGCGGCTACATTCCCCAGGCCGGCAATGCGCTGGAATATATTGTCAGCGGCTGGCGGGCTTTGCGCCCGGTCCGCGACGAGGAAGAGTGCATTGATTGCCTGTTCTGCTGGGTCTACTGTCCGGACAATGCGGTGCGAGTTAAGGACGAATCGGTGAAGGGGCAGGGGATTGACCTGGACCACTGCAAGGGCTGTGGCATCTGCGCCGCCGTCTGCCCTAAGGATTGCATTAAAATGGTTCCCGAGTCGGAGTGTGATGAGTAGTGAGTAGTCGAATGCGATATATGTCTCTTATTGTGAAAGTGTTAACGCCCGGTGAATATCAGGTGGTGCAGCGTAACGCATCTGACCAGGGCATTGTTCCTGTTAGGATAGAATGTGACCAGCAGTTAACTGGCGCCGAGGCGCGGCTGACACTGATGCCTGGTTATAAGGGCGTAGATACGGACTGGACAGCCCTAGTGGCAAGTGACGAACCTGACGTGTACGCCGGCAACTTGACAGCCGTCGCCGGTGGCTGGTATGAGCTTCAGGTCCGAGCCCAGCCGGCTGAGGGAGGCCCGCTGACAGCAACCGTTCCTCATATCGGCATCGGTGAGGTCTTTATTTGTGCAGGCCAGTCCAATGCTGCCAATTACGGCGAGTCACCGCAGCAGCCTGCAGATGCCCGGGTCGCAGCCTACCACGCGGACGTCTGGCGCAGAGGCTATGATCCCCAGCCTGGGGCTACTGGGGAAGCCGGTTCGCCCTGGCCCTGCCTGGGCGATATGCTGGCTCGCCACCTGCAGATGCCCATCGGCTTTGCCTCAGTGGCCATCGGCGGCTTCACTAGCAGCATATGGCTGCCCGGGGCGGAGGGGTATCAGAAATTAGCTACTGTACTTCAGGAACTGGGGAAGGGCGGTGCCCGTGCGGTCCTGTGGCACCAAGGGGAAGGTGATGCCGGCGAGGGCACGACCGCCCAGCAATATTGTGAGAATCTGGCTACCACCATCCGGCAACTCTCACAGGATATCGGCTGGTGCCCGCCGTGGGTGGTAGCCGGAGTATCTGCTGTGCAAGAATATCCGCGGGCGGTGACTCCACCAGTTCTCGCCGGTCAACAAAGGCTTTGGAAGCAGGCAATTGCTTTGGAAGGTCCTCTCACGGACGACCTTGCCGGACCACAGTTCCGCTACGACGGAACTCACTTCAACGACTTCGGCCTCCGAGCCCACGCTGAGCGCTGGTTTGCCATGCTCTGGGCCCAGTTTTATGCGGATAGGCCGCTGGTGGCCCGCTCAGGGGACTGAACAGGACGAGTACAACGAGGAGACATAATAGTTACGTAGTGTACCAATTCATTCTATGAATTAAGGATGGTGGGGCGAGTGCTAGAGATTATTCGCCGCTTAGAAAAGGTACTTCCTGAGTGGAAGTCGCATGGGGCTGTGTCGACTCCACCTGATATTGTGTAGCTGATGATTGATCTTGCGCATTGCAAGGGCTGTGGTATCTGCGCCGAGGTCTGTCCCAAGGACTGCATTGAGATGGTCCCGGAGGCGGAGTGCGAAGACTGAAATCGCTTAATGTAGGTCAGGCATGATGGACACACCCCTGGATTTTCTGGAACTATTGAGACGCGACCACGAAGCAAAGGACCTTGACTACAAGGGCCCGATGCTGTGGGATGAGGCTGACAAGGGCGCTTGCTGTGAAATCGTCAAAGACATCCTCGCAATGGCCAACACACAGGGCGGCTTCATCGTAATCGGCGTTGAAGAGACGGATACGGGCTTTGTGCGGGTGGGAGTGACGAATGAACAGGCTGCATCCTGGGAGACGACACGTCTCAACCAGTTTGTTGCACGTTACGCCGAGCCTCCTGTGAATTCGGCTTTAACGAAACAAGAGAGTGCGGGCAAGACTTACGTGGTGATTGGGGTCCCAGAATTTCCAGACGTACCGCACATCTGCAAGAAGGACTATCCTGACGTACTGACAACGCCAATCCTCTACATTCGCACCGATGATAACAACAGCGCTCCCATTAGTCGGGTGAGCGACATGAATAGCCTAATCGGAACAGCGGTGCGAAAGCGCGGTGACGCCATCGTAGACACTGTTCGTCACGTACTCTCTGTAGGCCTAACAGAACCTGAGCCTTCAGTTGCTAAGCAATTCGAGAGCCAGATAGAAGACGCACTATCTCGGTTCGCAGAGCAGAGCAAGTTCGCGGGCAAGTTCGACGGATGGAGGGAAATGGTGGCGTTCCCCGACACCTTCCAACCTGACCGCGCCGAACCAGAAAGCATTTACGCTGCTCTGCAACATGCGGAAGAGAGTTTCACCGGCTGGCCCTTCGTTTCTCTCAGGCCCAGTGAGAATGTGTATAGAATCGAGGACGGCTATGAGTCCAAGACAGACTTCAGCGATTTTCTGCATAACCAACGCGAGTACTTTTGGCAGGTTCGCGATACCGGCTTGTTCTTCCACCGAGAGCTAATGCCCGAGGAAACCTGGACTCATCCGCGATGGTTGGCTGAGGTTGGTGTGCCGGACTCGACACCCATTATGGCCTACAAATGGACATTGCAATACGTTACCTTGGGCATTCGATGTGCTTCAAGACTGTACGAAGCACTCCAAATCGAAGATGACCCGATCATCATTCGCTTCCGCTTGACTGCGACCGAGGGAAGAACTATTGTGCCGGCCTCTCCCATCCCTCCTCTGATTGTCGATTGGATCTGTCATATTCCTGAGGTCAAGGTCGAGAGGTCACAGCCCCTGAGCGTTTGGCGGGCTTCAACTGCCCAACTAGCCGCCGAAATGACGGCCGAAATTCTAGAGATGTTCAATTGGAAAGACCCGAACATTGACCACTTGCGTGAAGGAGCGACCAAACTGCTGCAACGCCGGTAGCAATGATGCAGACAGTAAGAACGTGTTAAGGAGGAACAAGATGCCAGAAGTAAAACCAATGGAGGGGAATCAGGCGGTGGCGGAGGCGATGCGCCAGATTAACCCGGACGTCGTCGCCGCCTATCCTATTACCCCCTCAACCGAGATAGTCCAGACCTTCGCTCAATTCGTCGCTGATGGCGAGGTGGACACTAATTTCGTGGCCGTGGAGAGCGAGCATTCGGCTATGAGCGCCTGCACCGCGGCGGCCGCCGCCGGTGGCCGGGTGATGAATGCCACCTCATCCGCGGGCCTGGCGCTGATGTGGGAGATTCTCTATATCACCGCCTCCCTGCGTATGCCGGTGATTCTGACGGTGGTCAACCGTGCTCTGTCAGGTAACATTAACATTCACTGCGACCACTCCGACACTATGGGCGCGCGGGATGCCGGCTGGATTCAACTATATGCGGAGGATGTCCAGGAAGCCTACGACAATCTCATCCAGGCGGTGGTCATCGGCGAGCGCGCGGATGTGCGCCTGCCGGTGATGTCCTGTCTGGACGGCTTCCTGGTCAGCCACTCCTACGAACTGCTGCAGGTGGAGGACGACGAGGCGGTCCAGGAGTTTGTTGGCCCGTATGAGCCGCGTTATCCCTTGTTAGATATTAAGAACCCGATAACCATGGGCCCGCTGGATTTGTGGGACTTCTACTTTGAGCATAAGCGTGACCAGTGGGAGGCTTACGGGCCGGCCAAGGAGGCGGTAATTGAAGTCGGGCAAGCCTTCGGCGAGAAGTTCGGCCGATACTATGGCCTGATGGAGAAATACCAGCTTGAGGATGCCGACTTTGTAGTGATGGCGATGAGTTCCATGGCTGGTACAGCCAAAGATGCGGTAGAGAGTCTGCGCGCCGAGGGGGTCAAGGCGGGTCTGCTGAAGCTCCGTACTTTCCGGCCCTTCCCCGCCGCGGAGATAGCGGAGGCTCTCCAGGGTGCAGCGGCGGTCGCGATATGTGATCGCGCCGCCTCTTTCGGCGCCAATACTGGCCCGTTGTATGCCGAAGTCACCTCGGCTCTTTACAATGCCGGCGTACAGATACCCTGTTCCAACTACATTTACGGCCTGGGTGGGCGCATGGTCACCCCGGAGGAAATCACGGGTATTTACCGCGATTTGGAGCAGCTATCCACCGACGGCCAGCCCAGCGAGCCGCTCCAGTTCCTGGGCGTGCGCACCTAACGAGATCAATAATCATTGTGGGAGGGGCACCCGCCCTGCCACAATCTTGTCGCGTAGGCGAGGTTCTCCGGTTCGGCGGTTCGACAAGCTCACCGTGCCGAGCAGTGTCGAGGCACAGGCTCACCGCCCTGAGCAAAGCCGAAGGGTAACCTCGCCCCTGGTAGGTTATACAGGTTGAGAACCTGGCTTATGCGCCTGTTGTTCTCTGCCGTTTTCTGTCGTTAAACCTGTTGTTTTGCCTGTCGTTGTACCTGGCGTTATACCTGTTGTTATTGGAGGATTTGACATGCCCAAGAATCTCAAGCAACTTTCCCACACTCAAACTCGACTGACCGGTGGTCACCGGCTCTGTCCGGGTTGTGCCGAGCCTATCGTGGTCCGCCAGGTACTGATGGCCACTGATGATCCGGTGATAGCCGCCTCCTGCACCGGCTGCCTGGAGGTCTCTACCACCATCTTCCCCTATACTGCCTGGAATATACCCTGGATACATATTGCCTTTGAAAATGCCGCCGCCACCATTACCGGTATTGAAGCGATGTACAAGGCCCACCAAGCCAGAGCTGCGAAAGGCATTCCGCTGCCTGATTATATTGATCCGGATGCCAACTATAAGTTTGTGGCCTTTGGCGGTGATGGCGGCACCTATGATATCGGATTCCAGTCCCTGTCCGGGGCTGCCGAGCGCGGCCATCAGTTCCTCTATGTGTGCCTGAACAATGAAGCCTATATGAACACCGGCGTCCAGCGCTCCTCGGCTACACCCATGGGCGGTAACACTACCACCAGTCCCGCCGGCTCAGTCATCCTGGGCAAACAGCAGCATCAAAAGGATCTGACCGCCTGCATGGCTGCCCACGATATGCCCTATGTGGCCCAGAGTATCCCGGGGCGCTGGCGGGACCTAACTCGCAAGGCCGAAAAAGCCCTCGCCATTGACGGGCCTACCTTCATAAACGTACTCACCCCCTGTCCGCTGGGCTGGCGGCATGAACCGCAAATAACGCCGGAGATTTCTCAACTGGCCGCAGATACTTGTATGTGGCCGCTGTACGAAGTTGAAGATGGCCAGTGGAACTTAACTTACAAGCCCAAAGAGAAAAAGCCTATTGAGGAATATCTGGAGCCCCAGGGCCGTTTCCGCCACCTATTCCGCGACGAGAAGGGGGAAGAAATGCGCAAGCGGATGCAGGAGTGGGTGGATTACAAGTGGAACCAGCTCCTGGAGCGCTGCGGCGAGGCGTAGCTAAGCTTCTCTACGACGAAAGCCACCAACTCTGCGAGGACGTAACTTACCATGTAAGCCATGCTGCTGGCGCGCCCAGGGCTATGTACTGGGCAAAACCCAGTGGCTGCCCCAGAAATTCGTCATTCAACGACAGTTTCACAGCTTGTCCTCCTTGTTGCCAATTCATTACCTTTCGGATAGTATTAAACAGGGCCGCAGCCCCTGCGAGGAGGCAGTGACTGCGGCCCCCCAGCCAGGTCCAATGTTACGAGGGTGGCATCATATCATTCACCCAGCTGTTGTCCACATTCAGGACAGAATTTGGCATTCGCCGGCACCTCGGCCCCACACTCCGGACACTCCCCACCGGTAAGCGCCGTGCCGCACTCCGGGCAAAACTTCGACTCGGGCGGTATGGTTGCCTTACAATTTGGACAGGCTATTCCCGGTGCGGCCTGGGGAATGCCCGGAGGTGTAAAGGCATCCCGCATCGCGGAGACCATGGCCGCCCCCATACCGATGCCAGCCCCCAGGCCGGCCCCCGCGCCAGCAGCCGCACCCACTACGCCGCCTTCTCCCCCACCACCGCCAGCCCCGGGTATAGCCCGGATAGCTTGCGCGGTCTCAAACTGGGTGAACCGCCGCATATCCCCCACTGCCTCCATCGCCGCCCGCTCGTCCAGCATCTTTACTACGTCCTCGGGCGGAGTTATCGCTTCCACCAGCAAATCAATCAATTCTATACCGTACCGTTCAAAATCCTCGCCCACTCGGCTCCTTACCGCTATTCCCAGCTCATCATACATCTGGGGCAGGTCTAAAACCGTGTCTATAACTTCGCCCAGCGTATCGTTGAAGCGGGCCACAATAAAACCACGCAGCCAGGCTTCCAGAGTCTCCTGTTCATAGCGATGCTCGGTGCCCACCACCATATTCACAAACAGTTGGGGCTCAGCAATGCGCAGGGTATAGATCCCGAAAGCCCGCAGGCGCACAAACTCCAACTCAGAATCCCGAAACACAATTGGTGAGGGCGTACCCCACTTCATATTGGTGAAAGTACGCATATTGACGAAGTAGACTTCACATTGAAACGGTGTCTCCCCACCGAAGGGCAGGGCTATCACGCCCTGCAGCAGGGGCAGGTTAAGCGAGGTGAGGGTATGGCGCCCCGGTTCAAGCACATCCAGGGCCTGGCCATCCCGGAAAAACACTGCCGCCTGGCTCTCCCGCACCGTTAGCTGCGCGCCCAGCCTTACCGTTCCCGGCCCATGAGCCGGCCACCGATGCACGACCTCCGTGCCCGTGGTGTCCCGCCATTCAATAGTCTGCAGCATTTGCATAGCTTAGGACCTCCTCGTCCTCAGACATCTGACTTCTGGCCTCAGCCGGGCATCTCTCAAGGCACCAGTTCGGCGGTAATCTCTCCCCGGTGATCAATGGCATGTGCCAGCCGGGCCACTTCTTCGGTGACATTAGCGACATGCTCCGCCAACTGTGACTCCTCAGCACCTGCCAGCTCACCGACCACCTCGTCAATGCGCATAATCTGCTTACGCAGTCCCAGGTCATAATCGTACAGGCTGTCCAGCTCATCTTCTTTTATCTTAGCCGCATCAAACCAGCCGGTGTACCCATAATCGGCGAACCGCAGGTTGTCGCGGACCTTAGTCAACTTACCCAGCAGCCGGTCCAGAGCATCCAATTGCTCCAGTTTCCCCTGGTCGGCCCACTTGCTTATAGTCCTCTTCATCACTCGCCGGGTATCGTCCAGCAGCCCTACCAGGTGCTCTCTAATCATTTGGTCGGCTTTACGCCGCAACTGCCGTTCCCGGTAGCCACTGAACCCGGGTATACTGGCCATCAATTTCTGCAAAGACCCCTCATCTTTTTCAATTCGGTCACGCAGATCAGACATGGGTCATCCGCCTCTCCTAATTATTGCCCTGACTGAGCGTCTGCCACTATTTGTCTATTCCGCGTCTCTATCCCCCATTCCTTCCCTCAATTTCTGACAAGTTACTGCACAATTCAGACACCAAATCCACAGTTGGCGACATAGCCATGGTTATCTGGCCTGTAGAAATGCTATGCTGCGCATATACAGTTCACAGAGGACTGGTCTGTCTTTGCATCACTGGTAACTGAAGAGCACACGACGCTAATTTCGCCGGATAGTGGCAACTATCCGTAGAGGAGACGCAATGAATCACACCCACGTACACTGCGCCCATCTGGGCATATTCATGTATTGGCGACCCCACTGGCGCGGCGGCTTTAAGAAAGAAAAAGAGTATCGCTGCTTTCTGGAGGACCGCGTCATAGGCGACCCGACCTTACTGCGTACGTGTCGAGCATGTGAGCACAACGGGTGCGAGGAGGTTGGTGGCCAACTGTCACTGCCTGCCAAAGTGTATAAAGTAGCTGCCCTATAATACCCTCTCTTATCCCTCCCTATCCCCTGCTGCCTTCAGACGCAGGGGATAATTTTTTGTCTTAGCCCCCAGCAAACCCCTACCAAGGATAATTGGTGTCCTAAGAGGAATTATCCTATTGATGTTGCTACGTATTCCCGCAATTGGTACTAATAGCGCCAAGCGGCTGGTGGTAGGGGCGCTGGTACTGGTTGTAATAATCCCACTCACCAGCGGTCTGCTCGGCGCGCTCGCTGATTCACCCCCTCAGCGCCCGCCAGCACCCGTTATCCGCCAGCAGGTAGCGCAAATCCTCAGCCAGCCCGAATATCAATACCAGCCTCCCGCCTGGCTCATTAACCTCCAACAACGTGTGGTTGAGCGTCTGGGCCGCATCCTTGAGTTCATCGCCCGCATCCTGGACGGGCTGTTTTCCGGGAGCCGGTATCTGTATCAGGCGCGACCCTGGCTTTACGGGACGATTGTTGTTCTCATGCTACTGGCTCTCCTGGGGCTTGTGTACCACATTCTGGTCACCATTCAGGCCGCTTTGGGTCGCCGCCGTCAGGCCCGTCCGGCTGACAAGCACCCACCCGTACCATTAAGTTCTCCATCCGTTTTGCGCCGTCAGGCCCGCGAGTTAGCCAGCCGGGGTGACTTCGCTGGCGCCTTGCCTAAGCTCTACCAGGCCTGCCTGCGCTATCTGGATCAGCACGGCTATCTGTATTATCATCCCGCCACCACCAACGGAGAGTATCTGCAACAAGTCTACGATCACCCTGAACTGGCCACCCACCTCCAACCCATCACCCAGGCGATGAATCGGCTCTGCTACGCTCATTTTCCCATTACCGACACTACCTACCAGCGCCTGGACACCCTGGCCCAGCAGCTCTGGCAGGAGGCTGATAGGAGTGAATAGGCGCTGGCGAGTTGTGCTAATTCTGGTCGTGTTGCTTGGTCTGTTTGTTGGCCTGCTGGCCTACCTGTACCGCGGCTATGATTGGACCGCTGACCATGCCAGCTTTCGCACTAATCCCTGGGGCACCAAGGCCCTGCGCGAGCTGTGTGAGCGCAACAATGTGCCTACCCAGACCCTCCAGCGACCCCTGGACGAATTAGCTGACCCCACCGGGGCCCTCCTGTGCATCTTTGACCCCACCCTCACTCCCACCGAGGACGAACTGGCAGCCCTGGAAGCCTGGATCAGAGACGGGGGCCATCTGATACTTGCCGTCGGCGACGACACTTTCAGCGGCGGCGGCTGTGGGTCAGGCTCTTGCTCCCTGTATGGTGAGTGTGGGTCTAATCGAATTCTTCTGGCTCATCTGGGGTTAGGCACCCAGTCGCTGGGAACTCCGGAGCAGGTTGTTACCCTACAGGCCCCCAATCAGGGGCCGTGGACGGCGGATGTGACCAGTATAGTGGTTAATTCCTCCCGCCGTCTAATAAGACTGACCTCGGCCCAGCAAATCAGGGAGCATCTACGGCAGATCATAGATGAAGATGAGGAAGTTCCCCAGATAACACCGCTGGTCGCTGATTATGTTGAGCCAGTAGTGCAGGATGATGCTGGTGTCTTGGTGATGAACTTGCAGGTGGGTCAGGGCACCATCCAGGTCATCAGTGATGCCGACATCGTTGCCAATGGGCAGTTGGGCCAGGCGGACAATGCCATTCTGGCTATGAACCTGATATATTCGGGCGGCCAGCCCCAGACCATATATTTTGATGAATACCACCATGGTCGCTCGGCCTCGCCTTTGGCTGGCAAGCGTCTGCCCAGTGCCCCTATTTTCGCCGCCTTGTGGGCGGTTCTGGGCTGTCTTGGCTTGTACCTGGCCGGCAGTTTCTGGCGTTTTGGGCAGCCGGTGCCTTTACCTTCGCCGTCGCGTCGTTCGGTGGTTGAACACGTGCGAGCCTTTGCCGGACTATATCAGGCTGCCCGCGCCGGCGCAGCCGCAGTGAATCTGACTGCCCGCCGTTTCCGCTGGCGTCTGGCTCAGCTAACAGCTCTGGGGCCCCCGGCCTCACCAGAGCAACTGGCCACTGCCTGTGCCCGCACTGCCGACATAGACCCGTCGGCTCTGGCCGAGCTGCTGATTGAACTGCAAGCTATCACTCCTGATACTAAACTTTCCCGCATCCAAACATTGGACCTGATTCGCCGCATAGCCCACTTTGAGGAGGCAATATTTGACCATGGCCCAGTCGCCAACCGCCACACCCAAAACGTATGACCTATCCCGCAACCTAACGAACATGCTGGGGCGGGCAGTCGTCGGTCAGCAGGAGGCCATCCAGCAACTGCTAATAACAGTGCTGGCCGGCGGCCACGCCCTGATTGAGGGGGTGCCGGGTACTGCCAAAACCCTGCTGGTTCGGGCCCTGACCCGATGCCTGGACTTTGATTTCAAGCGCGTACAACTGACTCCTGACCTGATGCCCTCCGACATCCTGGGCACCAATATTTTTGATCTGACCACCCGCACCTTTCATCTGCGCCAGGGGCCCATCTTCACTACCATTCTGCTGGCCGACGAGATTAACCGGGCCCCGGCCAAGACCCAGTCGGCTCTGCTGGAGGGGATGCAGGAGCGCCAGGTGACCATTGACGGGGTGACTCATCCTCTGGATGAGAACTTCACGGTTTTCGCCACCCAAAATCCCATTGAATTTGAAGGCACCTATCCGCTGCCCGAAGCCCAACTGGACCGCTTTATGCTTAAGATTGAAATAGATTATCTGAGCGAACCTGAGGAGAACCAACTCCTGAGCAAAGTTCACCAGGGCTTTGATGCCATGAAGCTGGAGGAGGCCGGTCTGGAGCCGGTGGTAACGGCTGAAGATGTCCGCCAGTGCCGCCAGGAAATCCTACAGGTAACGGTGGATGAGGGCGTCCTGCACTATATCGGTCAAATCACCCGCCACACGCGGGATAGCGCTCAATTGGTGCTGGGCTGCAGTCCCCGGGCCTCGGTGATGCTCCTGCAAGCCGCTAAGGCCCTGGCCGCCTTGCGGGGCCAGGATTATCTGACTCCTGACGAGGTCAAGGCCATTGCCCCGGTGGTGCTGCGCCACCGGCTGATCCTGCGCCCGGAGGCCGAGATTGAGGGCACCCGCGCGGACGACATCATCCAGAACATATTGGCCGCCGTGCCCATTCCCAGGTGATATCCGAATATATGTTTTTTTACTGTAGGAGGGCCGTCCCCGGCCCGATGAGAGGAGTCGCATAAGATTTACTGGGGGAGGGGCATCCCTGCCCCGACAGTTACGTCGGTCACGGGTTCACCGCGGCGAGGACGCCGCTCCTACAGTAGATGACGTTAGTAAATCAAGGAAAGATTGCAGCTATGGTACTTACTCATTTCGGCTTGGTTCTGTTGCTGATAGGGCCCGTTCTCATCGGAGCCAGTACGTATTACCCGGCTCTGAATCTATTCGGGTGGGCCTGGATAGTCGTGGTCCTGGTGCTGGCAGTGGTGGACAACCTGCTCTCGCGCCGGGCCAGCCCGGTCCATACGCGGCGGCTGGTTGCTGATAAACTTTCGATAGGCACCGAAAACCGCGTACAGATTGAAGTGCGCAGCCGCAGCCCCTGGTCCCTTACCCTGCAGGTCAAGGATGACCCACCCTGGGAATTTGAGACTCCATTTCGCCAGCAGCATCTGAAGCTGAGTCCGTACGAGACGCAGAGCATTTCATACGTTACTACCCCCCAGGCTCGCGGTGACTATCAGTTCGGCGATATCCACCTGCGCGGGCGGTCACGGCTGGCCCTGAGCTGGTGGCAGCGGCGACTGCCGGCGGCCCAGTCAGTGCAGGTCTATCCCAATCTGCTCCAGGTGGAGCGCTATCAGTTGCTGGCCCGTTCCAACCGGCTTCAGGAAGCCGGCTTCCGGCGGCTGCGCCAGTTAGGCGAGGGTACCGAATTCGAGAGCCTGCGCGACTATGTCCCTGACGATGACTTCCGGGACATAGACTGGAAAGCCACGGCCCGCCGCCACAAACCTATCACCCGCCAGTACGAAATCGAACGCAGCCAGAATGTGATGCTTATGGTGGATGCCGGGCGAATGATGTGCGCCCAACTGAACGGGATGTCCAAGTTAGATTATGCCATCAACGCCGCCCTGATGCTGGCCTATGTGGCCGTCCAGCAAGATGACGCGGTGGGGCTGGTGGTATTTGCCGACGAGGTGCACAGCTTCGTGCCGCCGCGCAAGGGCAGCGCGCAGGTCGGGCGGCTGGTGGAGCAGCTTTACGCCGTCCAGCCCACCATGCGCGAGCCCGACTACACCGCCGCCTTCTCTCTGCTGCACGGCCGAGCCCGCAAGCGGGCCCTGGTGGTGGTATTCACCGATCTTATTGATCGTCACGCCTCCAGCCAGCTTCTGGCCCATACCGCCGCCCTGTATCCGCATCATCTTCCCCTGGTAGTCACGCTGCGCGACCCGCGCCTTCACGACCTGGCCGAGCAGATGCCCCACCAGGCTCCTGACGCCTACCAGCGGGCCATCGCCGCCAATCTGCTTATGAACCGGGAAGAAGCTCTGTCCACTCTCCGCCAGCGGGGGGCGGCCATCGTAGACGCCCTACCTCAGAACCTGACTGTCGCCGCCGTCAACCGCTATCTATCCCTCAAAGCCCGCGGACGGCTCTAAGGCAAAAGCCAGAACAGCTTCTCGTGGGGAACCCGCTTTTTGGGGGTTCGACAAGCTCACCCCGGGGAAGAAAGTGGCTTTCCCCGCACCCCTTCCGCCTTCGCTGCGAAAGCAGCTTCGGCGGACAAGCCGGCAAAAACTTTTGAAACTGTAGGAGGGCCGTCCTGGGTCTGTGGTATGTAGGGCACTTGGGCTCTGGCTTATTACCTATTATGTGGGAGGGCTACCCTTGACCCGATGCTTATCGCGCCTACGCGGTGAAGCTGCTTCGGCGGCGCACGCGGAGTAGGTATCAGTTACCAACGGAGAGAGGTCAGGCAGGCTCCAGAGGCTCAACGGTCAACGCGCAACCGCCACCAGCACCACTATGCTCGGCAGTCCCAGGCCACCCACCGGACAACCGGCCCCAGTCGTCGGTCCAGGGCGACGAAAATCGGGAAATACTTCTCAAGCCTCCGCGTCACGACGTAACCTCCAATGACACAGCCGCCTTACCAGTAGGCTTGCAGCTCCTGGGCAGTGGCCGCTTGCGGTCCGTAGGGAGTGAGTTTATACAGAGTACGTTTTTTGTCGCGGGCCCGAGCGAAAACGATGAAGCCGCCACCGCCCTGCACTTGCCGATACAACTCGATGGCATCCGCGTTGAACACACTCAAGATGCGCCGGCGGTGCTCGTAGGGAATGCCAATCTGCTCAATAGTGGCGGGATTAACAAAGTCGGGATAGTGAGCAAAGCCCTCTAAATGCTGATGGAGCAGCCGCAGTCCTTCCAGAGCAGCAGCCCGCCGGGCGAAATCAGCCGCTCCCACCGCCCAGCTACTCTTCCCTATGCCCAGAATAGACAGAGGCGCGTCCAGGAGCTGATTGATAGTCATTTCAAAGGTCTTCAGCCAGTGCTCGGGTGGTATGGGCTTCAGCAGGTCCGCCTGGGTAAACGGCTGCTGCTGAGCCCGGGTTAGAAGGCGCGGCTGCGGGGCGGCTTGGCCCAGTTTGACAGTAGCACCAGAATTGGCATACACATATTGAGGCCGCCCGCGGAAGCCAACGGCAGCTACGTAGCCATCAGCACAGTGAATCTGGCTGTTGGTCCCCTGGGGATCCTGAACAACACAGAAAGTCGTGCCCCGTACCGCCGCCACCGAAGAAGGGGTATAAATCCGCATCTCCGATTTGGCTCCGAAATAAGGCGAGACACGGGCCCAAATCTGTCCCACACGCAAATAGAAGGACCGCTCCCGCCAGCGGCCGCCACGACTGTACTCCAGTAATTTGACCACGAACTGACTGTTGGGGCCGACGGTGATTACACTGCCATCAGGAAAATCCAGAACCACCCGGCCATAGGCGGCGGTACTGACCATATTGCGGTCCTTCAACTGGGTCCCGACGGCGGCCGGGTTGCCGGGGGCGCCTTCGCGGGGGTGGATCCACACAGTACCGGATGTCCTGGTAATGGTAGCATAGAACTCCGCATTCTCTCGCCGCACGCCATCAGCAACAACCGCCACGACAATGACCAACATGCCGATGACGATACGCCGGTCCAGCCATGCGGGCCATAGGCGGCGGTAGAGCCGTTTGCGAATGCGCTCTTTCTTCTCCTGGTCCTGTCTGACATCGGCAAAAGCCGCAGCCAGGATTTCTTCGTCAGTCTGGGCCTTCTTCTTGCCGAACCACCCAAGCATAGCTGACACTCCTCCTTCTGTACCCAGCAGTTAGGCTTTCTCGCCTAATACTTCGAATATGCGGATAGGTTCGCTACGCCCGAGCACCGGCATCTCTCCGATTTCGCGCAGCTCAAACAGGCCCTCAGTCTGCTGGGCAGTAGTCTCACTGATAATTAGCGCAGTGCCCAGTTCTTTGTTCATTACCTCGATGCGAGAGGCAGTATTAACGGTATCGCCAATGGCTGTGTATTGGCGGCGCTGATCAGAACCGGCGTCACCCATTACCGCCTTACCGGTGTGCAGGCCAATGCCGATACGGAACGGGGTGCGATCGGCGGCCTGCTCCCAATACTGGTTGAGTGCATCCAGGCGAGCCAGCATCCCTAAGGCAGCTCGTACCGCCAACTCAGCATGATTATTATCCATGCCAAATGCATTCCAAATAGCCATTATGCCATCGCCCATAAACTTGTCCAGATAGCCATCATAGGCGAAAATGGCCCCTGTCATCTGACTCATATACTCATTAAGTTGGGTCAGCCACACCTCGGGGGCAGTTTTCTCCGAAAGTGTGGTGGAACCGCGGACATCGGCAAATAGCAAGGTTACCTCGCGTTGCCGGCCCTCGCGGATCATATCAGGATTGCGCATAAGTATCTGCAGAACATCCGGCGATACGTACACTGAGAACTGTTCGCGCATCATTCGCCGCTCTGCCCCCAGGCGTTCATAGCTGGCCAATCCTACCGGCAGGGCAGTAGCCAGCACAATGGCACCATAAGGCAGTATCTGATGGGCCAAATGGAATAGCACAAAGAATGACGGCAGGGCCACCAAAACAACCAGCAACCCGCCGACCAGCGGTCCCACTACCTCGCTGCTGCTCCACACCATCCAGCCAGCTACAGCGCCTAACAGGAGCGCAAATAGCAGCCAACCCACTGCGCGGGAGCTGTCTTTCAGCGGGGGCATATAAAGCAGAGTATTGACGATGTTAGCATTGGTCTCCACGCCCAGGAAGAACCGATTGTTGCTACGGTAGGGTGCGGGCCGGATATCATACAAACCCGGGGCGCTGGCTCCAATGAGCACAATCTTATCTTTGAAAACGTCAGCGGATTCCTCGCCAGTCAGCACGTCCCAATAGCTGTAGCGCGGGATAGTGCCGGTGGGACCACAATAGTTTATCAGCGCCGCGCCCTGCTGGTTTAGGGGAATAGATCGGCCTGCTACGGCCAAGTGGCTATCCGGCACCGACTTCACTACCTGTTCAGGTGATGTCCCGGCTGCCAGCCGGGCGATTTCGGTAGCAAAATGAGGATAGATATGGCGGTCATAACCCACCCGCAGCGGCAGCATGCGGCGGTATACACCATCACTGTCTGGTTCGATATCCACATAGCCAATACCCGCTGCCGCCTGGGCAAATGAGGGGATGGGCGGAGTAAAATTCAGGGCCTGAATAGGCTGGAGGGGTCCGGGGCCGCCTGAGGGCAGGGGGTAAGCGGGTATTTTCGCTGATGTGGACTGCTTATAGTCGGCTCTGGTTCGCTTGTAGGCCGCCAAAACAACGCGTCCGTGCTGCTGGATAGCCTGGGCAAAGCGAGCATCAGCCGCCGGGTGGTCAGAGTCAGGTTCGGTAAAAAGCACATCAAAGGCCACAATCCGAGCGGCAGATAGTCGGCTCAGCAGTCGCGCATGAATGTCGCGTGGCCAAGGCCACTGACCCAGGCGGTCAGGTAGGAGACTGTCATCATCAATAGCAATGATTACGATATCAGCCGGCCGTTGGGGTTGGCGGGTGTCAAAGGCAATATCATAGGCGAAGTCTTCAATTACCGAAAACAGGAACACATCACCGGTCAGGGGTAGATAACGTAGCACAACCACCACCGCGGCAATGACGATGGCAGTGCGGATGCCGCGAGCCCGCTGCTGGGCTAATTGACTGGTCGCTGGGTCACTGGGGCCCACGCTGACGGCTCCTTTGTTGTCACGGACAGCACTTTCCTCCAGTATACCCCCCTTATGGTACTTGGCTATAGTATTTTACCGCCCCAAGGCCGTTAACCTCTTGTTGGTGAGAAGGTAATCGGGGAGGCGGAGGCGAATTAGTACAACGTTCGGCCAGCAAGCCACCGGTTAAGTCGGTGACGGCAAACGTCCGTGGCCGGCGATTTATTAATTCATCACAATCAGGAGGACTGCAATGGGACGTACAGTAACGGCGCGACTGGGTGTAGATGGTGCATTTGCCACCCGTCGCTGGGAGAATCCCGACAATATCATGCGCATTACCCGCGAAGTCGGGTTTGATGTCCACGAGTTTTGTGCTGATAGTATTGATCCCTTCTTTATGGGTGATAAACAGTTCCAGATGGACTTAGCGGGCCGCATAAAGCAGGCGGCCCAGCGCTACGGTGTGTTCATCAGCGACCTGTACACCGGAATGGCTACCCATCGCTTTCATGGTCTGTCCCACAGCCACCAGGCCCCGCGCCAGCGGGCGTTTCAGTGGTGGTGTGAGGCGATGGACCTGGCCCTGGCTATGGGTACCGACCGGCTGGGCGGGCACGTAGATGCAATGCCGGTGGAAGTGTGGCAGCAGCCCGACCAGTACCAAAAAGCCATCGCCGCCATATATGCGCAAATACGCGATCTGGCGGTGATTGCCAAGGAGAAGGGCATGGGTGCCCTATACATTGAGCAGATGTATATTCCGTCGGAGGTACCCTGGACTTTGGCCCAAACCGCCGAGTACCTGTATGCGGTCAACGCCAACAGTGACGGGGTTCCTGTATATATTACCGTGGATGTCGGACACCAGGCGGGCCAGCAGTATGGTATGACGGGTCCTGACCTGGATTATCTGGAGTGGACGCGGCAATATGGTGCCGTCTCGGAGGTCATTCACCTCCAGCAAACTACCCCTGACGCCAGCGCCCACTGGCCCTTTACGCCCGAGTATAATGAAATAGGCAAAGTACAGATTGAGCCGGTGCTGGAGGCGCTGGAAGAGTCGCACCGCCAATATAGCTCCAATCCACTCTGTGAAGTTCTGGAGCCGGTAGACTGTAACTACCTGATACTGGAAGTCATCCCCGGCTCGACCAAAAGTGAGCAGCGGATAGTAGAGGAACTGACGATATCTGCCCAGTACCTGCACCAGTTTGTGCCCCCAGCGGGCTTGGAATTCCATGTGTAGGAACCACGGATAGCGCCCGGGCCGCGCTGCAGTGAGTGGGGTGGTTGTGAGTGTTGCCTGTCAGCGGCAAAAGTATTATTATTAGATTGAAAGATACCAGAGCCGACACTGTAGCACCGGAAGTGGCCCGGAGGACTGAGAGCGACAATGTTTTCAATTCTGAAAATTGAACAAAAGGCCGCCACGTTCCGCGAACTGGCCACTATGGTGAAGGCGGGGATGTCGTTGAGTGAATCGCTCGGTGTCCTGGAGGGGCGGCGTACTTATCGGAGCCTGAAGCAGGCTATGGGCGATGCAGCGTATCGCGTTGCCGACGGTACGCGTCTTTCCAAGGTGCTGGCAGATTATCCCCGGGAGTTTTCTCCAGTTACCTTAGGGGTGCTGACCGCCGGAGAAGAAAGTGGTAAGCTGGAGGAAGCCCTGGAAAAAGTAGCTGGATTTCTGGAGCGCGAATACGGCTTGCGCCAGATGATCAGCCAGGAGACTTTCTATCCCAAAGTGCTGGGAGTAGCGGCGATACTCATACCTAATGCCTCGCAGGCGATAGTGACCGGCATCCAGGAAAGTTTCTGGGCCGGAGTGGGGGTATTCGTGCGAGGGTTAGCTACCTATGCGGTGATTCTGGGCATCCCAGCGCTGCTGGTGTATGTAGTGTACAGGGTCGTAACCAGCACCGACCAGGGTCGCTATTTCGTGGATAGCGTCAAGTTGCGTGTGCCCTTGCTGGGACCGGTGGTGCGGCGGCTGGCTCTGGCCAAGTTCAGCCGGGCACTGGCTCATACCTACGGAGGGGGTGTGCCCTTTGCCCAGGCAGTGGCGTTGGCAGGTTCGGTCACCGGGAATGCGGCCATCAGCAGGCGACTGGTAGCAAGTATTCCTCATCTGCGCCAGGGCGGGAAGCTGTCCGAAGTTCTGCGCGACTCACCTGACATAGATGACATGGTGGTGCGGATGGTGGCCACTGGCGAACAGACCGGGAATTTGGACGATACTATGGAGTGGATGGCCGAGCACTTTGAGATTGCCTGCGAGAGCTCTATTCGCCGCATGGTAGCCGTGGCTCTACCAGTGGGTGTTGTCATTATGGCCATCATTATTGGCGTCATTCTCGTTAACTTCTATCTGTACAGCTATGCGAGCTTTCTGCTGGAGTGAGTAACAGTGGGCGAGGAACGTGGTGCCGGCAATGACGATGGCGTGGAGTTGATTGACCTGGAAGAGGCAGCCCCTGAGGTGAGAGCGCGAGACCACAGCCAGATAGCGAGTAGGCTGCCGGAAGGGAGGCGACTCTACGAGGCCGGACGATACGACGAGGCCAAGATGTGCTGCGCGGAAGTCCTGGACGCCGATCCTGACCAGGCCGAGGTCTATGAACTGCTGGGGGCTATTTATGGTGCTGAAGGCAAGCGAGAACTGGCGCGGGATATGTACCGCGAAGCCGAGCGGCTCCAGGCAGAACAATCCCAGCAAAAGTCAGTACCATCAACTCATGCGGCGGCGAGCTACCCTCGCAGTGGGGGCTGGCGGCCCTTGTGGGTACCCGAGCCGGTGCAGTTGCGGTACTCAGTGCTTATCGGGGCAGGCACAGCGGCAGTGGTGATGCTGGCCGTAGCGCCGCTGGTGCCCGGCGACCCGACAATATTTGGAGTTAACCCCGGCCAGCTTCTCCTGGTGCTGGCGGTTGCGCTGGTGATGGGCAGCGGCCTGGCCGCTTCGGGAGTGATCAAAACTTTCGACCAGGAGCTTATGGTGCGCAGCCCGGCGACGAACAGCACCTGGCCGCTGTGGCTGTTTTTGCTGGTCAGCGGTGCCCTATCGGCCTGGCTGGCCATGTTAGTCTATGTTTTGTCCCGGTCAGTTGCCGATACTCACTCCCGTACCGAGGCCATGTTTCTACTGACAGTGACCGCGATCGGAGGCATTGTGGCGCTAAGTTGCCCAATCACAGTCAATTTCCTGTGGCTGGGTATGAATGTTATATTTGAAGGCGCCCTGCTGGGCTGGGCGGCAGGCAGTGTCATCAGTCCCCGGGAATGGTGGCGGGACGAGGAATGAGTTTAGCGCGCCTATCTATACCTGGATAAGAGCATCTGATGCGAACAGTTAGCAAGATCTCACAAACCCGACCGATAATATCATCAGCCAAGCAGCGGGGCGAGCGGGTGGGCCTGGTGCCTACCATGGGAGCGTTGCATGCTGGCCATATAGCATTGATAGAGACGGCCCGCGCCCAGGACGACTTTGTAGCTATCAGCATATTTGTCAATCCCACCCAGTTCGGGCCTGCCGACGACTACCAGGCCTACCCGCGCCGATTGGAACAGGACGCCCAGATGGCCCAGCAGGCGGGAGTGGACCTGATCTTTGCCCCTTCGGCGGAGGAAATGTATGGGGAGGAGTTTGCTACTTATGTGGAGGTGGAAGGACTCACGGAGGGTCTGTGTGGCCGCTACCGGCCGGAGCACTTTCGCGGGGTCACTACGGTGGTGGCCAAATTACTAAACACAATCCAGCCCGATGTGGCATATTTCGGCGAAAAAGACTACCAGCAGCTAATAGTAATTAGGCGGATGGTCAACGACCTTAATATGCCGATAGAGATTGTAGGGGTGCCGACAGTTCGTGAACCGGACGGACTGGCACTCAGTAGCCGTAACCGCTATCTTAGTGATGAGGAAAGAGCAGCGGCTCCCCGCCTCTACCAGGCGCTACAAGCAGGCGCGGCACTGGTCAGGCAAGGAGCTACTGGGGCCGAAGCAGCCGAGCAGGTTAAGGAGATACTGGCCGAAGAGCCGCTGTTGCGAGTACAATATATAGAGGCAGTTCACCCAGAGACTCTCCAACCTGCTGAGTACGGCGGTCCACCGATGGTTATCGCTGCGGCTGCCCACCTGGGGGGGACTCGGCTGATAGATAATATAATAATAGAAGAAGGTACTGATGATGTTTAGATTGATGGCTAAGTCAAAAATACAGAACGCGACCGTAACTGCCAAGCGCCTCTACTATGAGGGCAGTATCGGTATTGATGGCCAGATTATGGCCGCCGCCGACCTGCTGCCGGACGAGATGGTCTTGGTGGTCAATGTCAATAATGGCCAGCGGCTGGAGACCTATGTTATTGAGGAGCCACATGGCAGCGGCACAATAGCACTGTATGGGCCGGCGGCCCGCTGCGCGGAAATTGGGGACGTGCTCCATGTGATCTCCTACTGCTCGATGACCGAAGAAGAAGCGCGTAGCAGTAAGATCAGAGGGGTGGTGTTAGGTGAGGGCAACAAAATTGAGGAGCAGTGATGATGGGTAACCGACGCTCCCTACATGCCGCGGCCCGGGTGGTGCGTGATATAGTGGCCCGGGCACTGGCCGAAGATATCGGCCCCGGCGATATCACCAGCGAATTGTGCGTGCCGGCTGCTTACCAGGTCCAGGGCCAGTTTGTGGCCAAGGAGGCGGGAGTCTTAGCCGGGATGGAGGCAGTAGAGGAGTGCTTTGGGCAGCTCAGCCCTGCGGTCAGTTTCCAGGCTAACAAGCAGGCAGGCGACGAGTTCGCCACTGGTGATATTCTGGCCGAGGTGACGGGGCCGGCCCGGCCTATCCTGGCAGCCGAGCGCACGGCGCTAAATTTCCTCCAGCGACTGTGCGGAATTGCCACCCTGACCCGCCAGTTTGTCCAGGAAGTGGAAGGCAGCGAAGCAGTAATCGTGGACACCCGCAAGACCACCCCCGGCCTACGCGCCCTACAAAAGGCAGCAGTCAGAGCTGGCGGCGGACAGAACCACCGCTTCGCGCTGTACGATGCCATACTTATCAAGGATAATCATATACGCATTGCCGGCGGTGTAAGGGCGGCGATCCAGGCGGCGCAAGCGGGGGCCAGTGCCCATCTGAAGATTGAGGTGGAGAGCACTACCCTGGCCCAAGTGGGGGAGGCAATACAGGCAGGTGCCGACATAATAATGCTGGACAATATGGAGCCGGAGCTGATGCGCCAGGCCGTGGAATTGATTGGCGAGCAAGCGCTGGTAGAAGCATCCGGTGGGGTGAACCGGAACAATGTGGCTGAAGTGGCCGCCACCGGGGTGGATCTGATATCGGTGGGGCGGCTGACCCACTCGGCTCCAGCTATTGATATTAGCCTGGAGCTACAGACATAACGAGCAGGTTGACGGACGGGGCAGAAAATGGTGGCGACGCTATCAACAGGTCGGACGCGCAAGTGGCTGCTAATAGCGGCAGTGATGTTGCTTGGTGGAGCAGCAATACCGGGGCAGGCGGCGCCCAATGTGGCTGTAGATAAGTTGTACCAGTGTAGCAGCGAGATATTGCCCGAATGGACCGGGCTAACTGATGGAGTGAAGGACAGTGACCAGCCGCCAGCTTGCTTTGCCACTGATAACTCCGCCGATTTTCCCAAAGAGATAATCATTGACCTGGATACTGTTTGTCAGGTGACTAAGATAGCTGTGTACAACAGTCTCAATGGCAATACCCGCCGCATTGCCGTGCTGACCTCGGTAGATCTGGAAGATTTTGAAGAGCTGCGCGAGTATTACTTCCCGCCCTTTCAGGTCCAGCCACTGATACATTCATTTCCTGCCCGACAGGTAAGGTATGTAAAGATTAAGCTTTACGATACCTGGGGCGGAGGCCGAGGCGGGGACAACTGCCTGTACCTGCGTGAAGTGGAGGTCTACGGGGAGGAAGAAGCCGATAGTGGTAGCGGCCAGTCAGGGGCTGATATTCTTCGTCTGGCTGCTCTTCGCCCAATAGTGGTAGCACCGCATTGTGTGCAAATTTTCCGGCGGTATTGCCTGGAGACCCAGCTTGACTTGACCATTGGCATCCTCGGGGACAGATTCGCGCTTCCCGACCGGGCCGATCAGACCCACTGGATTACCCTGTTCACCCAGCAACTTGAGGGCCAGGATGATTCTCGTCAAATCCAGGTCATTAACCGGGCAATGCCGGGACAAGACCCCCACCAGGGGGCGCAGCTCCTCACCCAAATGGCGCAGCCAGGCCCAGTTGATGTGCTGATTATTGCTTACGGCACTGATGCAGCTTTGACGGCAATGCCAGTCAACCAGTTTCGCCGCGAACTTCAGTATCTGCTGGAGGCTGCCCTGGACACAGTGCCGGCTCTAGTGGTAATGGTCACGCCGGTGGTGTTCGCGGGTGATCCTACCCTGGCCTATTATTCGCAAGTGCAGGGCAAGCAGACTCAACAGATGACGGCGGCGGTCGAAGAGGTGGCAGCCACCAGCGATTGTGTGCTGGTGCGCACCGCTTCGGTGCTTGGCCACCAACTGGATAATATTGACGATTTATATCGGGATAACCTCAGACTGAGTGATGAGGCTCAGCAGGCTTTAGCTGAAGCGCTGGGGCAGTTGTTCACTTATACTCGCCCTACCGACTAACCTACGGGTAAGCAGGAGAAGATGGCCAATGCGGGTAGTAGCCGGGATCATATTAGGATTGGTGTTGTTCTTTCCGGGTATCACACTGTTGCAGTGGGTCGCCGAAGACTTACTGGGCCAACAGATGACCCTGACTGACGGCTGCCTGGTAATGATTATTATCCTGCTCAGCGTCATAATTGTCACCCGCATACACGCTGAGCGCAAGCGGCAGCCGACCGGTCGGCAGCAGCCAACGGCGGGCGGCCAGGAGCCGACCCCCTATTCGCGCTCCACTTCGGCCACTTCCCAGCGGAGTTCCACTCGCCGTTCGGACAAACGGCGCCCTTAGAATGGCTGACAGCACGCTGGCAAAAGAATGACTGCGCATCCTTCTTACTACTTGCGGATTTCACTATTAGCATCGGCAGTTGCATTGTTGGTAACTTGCCTGGGCATCCCTGGCTGCCGGGGTGGGGAGGACGGGGGCATCGTTGAGGATTTGTTCATCCGCCGCTACCGGTGCAATATTGACGAGAACCACGGCGTAGTGCGGGTAGTAGGTGAAGTGGAGAATAAAGGCAAGCAGCCAGTAGCGGAAGTGGAAGTGCGTGCCATCCCCCGCAGTCCCAGCGGCAGCCGCCGCGGTGAAAATATGACGGTATTGCGTAACATTAAACCGGGCGAGCGACGGACCTTTAGTCTGACGGTCACCAGCCACGGCCGCGCTGCCAGTGTCCAATTGGAGCTGACCAAGCCGGCGGCTCCACCGTAGCCAAGCCTCCCAACAAAGTCAACCAAGCAGGAGATCGCCCTATGCACCGGGAAAATAGTAGTAGCAACATCGGCCGACAATCAGCCAGCAGACTGCAGTCCACAATTATCCCGGGGGGCGATCGCAGCGCGAGATGGCTGGAGGCTTTACGCTCATTGAGATGGTGGTGGTTATATCCATTATACTAATTTTGGGTGCTATGTTGCTGCCTGTCCTGGAAAAGGCCACCAAGAAAGCCGAAGCCGTCAGTTGTCTGTCAAATATACGTAACATTGGTATAGCCGCGATTATGTATGCCGCCGATTACGATGGGCATTACCCCCCGGCGGTAGTGGACATCCCCAACAGCACATATGCCAACTGCTGGGACATACTGCTGCTCTCCTACCTGCGTAGCAATGAGATTTTCATCTGCCCCATGGACGAGGTTCCCACGCCTGGCCCCGCGTGGACCTATTCGCTTCCCCACAGCTACGGAATCAATCTGGATGTAGCTATGGTGGGGGGATATGCGGGCGCTTCGCTGCGATCTGCGGACGTACCCCGCCCGACGCGGACAATACTGCTGTTCGGGCTGGAGCAAGAGAATTCCTATGGCTGGCGGTACTCGTCGGGGAATATGTCCCAGTATGTGACTGCCCGCCACAACCAGGGGACCAGCTTTCTTTTCTGTGCAGCTAACGCGAAGTGGATGCGACCGGAGGCGACCGTCTCTCCTACCAACCTGTGGGAGCCTTAGCCGCTATGGTGCTTACCAGGCACGATGCCGCATAAAATCAGCCAATGAGACCAGCGAGGAATGGGCCGGGGAGGCAGGCCAGGTGTTGATGGCGGCCGCTGCCTGGTCGGCGAACTCGGAGACTTTACTTTCCGCGTAGGCTTTGCCTCCTAACTGGGCTACCAGTTTGGCGGCTTGTTCCACTTTCTGTTCCGGACCATCGGGGTCCAGCTCACTCAGCAGCTTATGCAACTTCTCCGAACCGGACCGACGGCAGGCAAAGATAACCGGCAAGGTGCGCAGGCCACTGCACAAATCGCGGCCCATAGGTTTGCCAATTTGCGAGCGGCAACCATACAAGTCAAGCAGGTCATCTCCTATCTGAAAGGCCATACCCAACAGCTGTCCGTAGCTGCCCAGGGCGCTGACTTGCTCGGGCGACCCGTCACCAACAGACCCGCCCACCTTAGTTGCGGCGGCCATGAGTGCTGCTGTTTTACCCCGAATTATCTGCAGATACTCAGCCTCAGTCACCTGCGAGCTGTCTAAGGTCAGCTCCCGGACCTCGGCTTCACACATCTCCACCACGGCCTGGGCGATTATCGCCAGGTGGGCACTGTCCTGGCTATTCGCCAGGAGCCGGTAGACATCAGCCGCGATGTAGTCACCCGTTAGTACGGCAATACGGTTGTCCCATAGGGCCTGTACCGAGGCTTGGCCGCGGCGGACCGGCGAGCGATCAACCACGTCATCGTGAAGCATAGAGGCAATGTGGACTTTCTCGATGGCTACTGCCAACCCCAGAGCCTTAGATCCGACTTGGCCTACTGACCGGGCAGCCAGGAGTACCAGCAGTGGTCGCAGCCGCTTCCCGCCGGCTTTCAGTGTGTGCCCATACGCCTGCTTGACCGCCGGCGGTGCCCCACTGAGCCGCTCAGTCAACTGCTTTTCTACCTCCACCAGTTCGGCAGCCACCGGCCTTTGTATCTCAGCCAGCTCTTGGCTGGGATCAGTAAGTTCAGATATGGCTTGATATTGATAATTAGACACAAGTATGTTCCTTCGTCCGATAGTCCGTTACTGACACTGTCCCCCGGCAACTGCACCCGGCGTTGACTAATGGGTATCGGTTAGTGTAAGGACAAATTGATTATTGGTATCAAACGCTCGCCGCCACAAAATCACAATGGTAGCATAAGCCAGGCACACTGTGAGGCTAAGGTCAGCCAGTAGTAAGGCAATAGACCAACGGCCAGAGTTCCAATCAGCGCAATAAATACCGTTGCCAGCGCTCCCGCCGGCCGAGCCGACAAAGTGGGACCAGGTTCATCGCTGAAATACATAAGCCGGACTATGTTCATGTAGTAGTACAAAGATATGGCGCTGTTGATGATACCTACCACCGCCAGCCAGGCCCACTGCTCGGAGTTTATCGCCGCGGCAAATAGCAGCAGCTTGCCCACAAAGCCCGCCGTAGGAGGAATGCCGGTCAGAGACAATAGAAAAATGACCAAGGCAGCTGCCATCCCCGGCGCCGACCGGGCCAGTCCGGTGTAGTCAGCGATGCGGGTACTGTTTGTATTTCGTTCCACTATTATGACTACGGCAAAGGCGCCCAGGTTCATAAGCAAATAGGCAACAAAATAGTATAGAATAGCCTCCAGGGCCAGGCCTGCGCCGACCACCACACCAATGAGAATATAGCCAGCATGAGCGATGGAGGAATAGGCCAGCATCCGCTTGATATCGGTCTGGCGGATGGCCAGGATATTGCCGGCAAACATAGTCACCATGGCTAATACCGCCAGCGCCGCCGGCCACATAGGCAGAAGCTGCGGTCCCAACGGCCACAGCAGGCGCACCAAAATGGCAAAACCGGCCGCCTTCGGCCCCACTGAGATAAAGGCGGTAACGGGGGTGGGTGCGCCCTCGTAGACATCCGGCGCCCAGGCGTGGAAGGGCACCATAGATATCTTAAAGCCCAGGCCGACCAAAATCAACATAAGCACTATCGGGCCCAGCAGTCCCGGCATATCGGCCAGATTCTGCTGGATTTCCAGGATGTTGGTAGAGCCGCCCAGGCCATAAAGTAGAGTCAGGCCATACAGGATAATGGCCGAGGCCACCGCCCCGTAGATAAAATACTTAAGAGAAGCCTCATTGGACCGGGCGTCTCGCTTCAGGTAGCCGACCAGTATGTAACCCCCGATGCTCACTAACTCAAAGGCAATGTACAGAGCGATAATGTCCACCACTGAGGCCAGCAGTGACATTCCCAGTACCATAAAAATGATGAAGGAGAAATACTCGCCATAGCCTCGGCGCAAATTGCGGAAGAAATCCACCGAAAACAGGATTACCAGTAGCCCACAACTGATGAATAGCCCTTTGAAGAACAGGGCATAGTTGTCCACCGCGTAGCTGCCCCAGAATTCGGTGGTGGGACTGTGGCCCCACAGAGTGATAATGGGGTAAAACCCCAGCAGCAAGCCCAGGCCGGCTATCGTTGCCTTTTCCTTGCGCCACCGGGCGGGCAGTAGCAGATCAACCAATAGCACCACCACGGCCAGGGCAGCCAGGTACAGGTCGGGCATCACTAATGTAAAGTCGCGTATCGGCATCATATCAGTTAACTACCCAGCCAGCTGACTTATGCTGGCCACTGCGGTGTGCACTGTGTCCATATGATTGACCAACGCACTCATGGCAGTGTTGATGATCCGTATTATGGGGTCCGGATACAGACCGAATATCAGCATTATGGCCACCAGGGGCACCGTGGCTATCAGCTCGCCGCTATCCATATCCGACAGGGCCGCCCACTGGGGATTCAGCTCCCCCAGGAATATCCGCTGGATGGTCCACAGGAAGTATGCGGCAGTTATGACTACCCCCAACAGAGCCAGGCCGGTAATGAGCTTGAAGGAGCCGAAGGCCCCCAGGAAGACCATAAACTCGGCGACGAAACCAACCATGCCCGGCAAGCCCAATGAAGCAAAACAAGCCAGCATCATTATTCCGGCGAAGACCGGCATCTGCTTGGCCAGGCCGCCAAACCCGTCTATTTCGCGGATGTGAGTCCGGTCATATAACATACCTACCAGGAAGAACAGGGCACCGGTGATGATTCCGTGCGCCACCATCTGTAGCACTGCTCCATTCAGCGCAGTGGCCCGGCTATCCAGGAGTGAAGCGGTGCCAGCGTCGGGCTTCACAAAGACCACCGCCGCCGCTATTCCGAGCATCACATAGCCCATGTGATTGACCGATGAGTAGGCAATCATCTTTTTCAGGTCACTCTGGGCCATAGCCACCAGGGCACCGTAGATAATACTGATGAGGGCCAGGATAGCAATCCACATGGCGAACTGGCGGCAGGTATCGGGCAGGATGGGGAGGCTGATACGCAGGAATCCGTAGGCACCCATCTTCAGCAGAACTCCAGCCAGAATGACGCTGCCTGCGGTCGGTGCTTCCACGTGGGCATCCGGCAACCAAGTGTGGAAGGGGAACATGGGGACCTTGATGGCAAACCCCAGGAACAGGCCCCAGAAGATCAGCGCCGCTCTCAGTCCTGCTCCCGCGACCGGGTTCTGTTGGGCCAGAGCTATCATATCAAAAGTGTGAGGACTGCTGGCAAAGTACAATCCCAGAATAGCCAGCAGCATCGCCAGGCTGCCAATCAGCGTATATATGAAGAACTTAATGGCGGCATATTGACGGCGCGCTCCCCCCCAGATACCAATGATGAAGTACATTGGGACCAAGCTGATCTCCCAGAAAATGTAGAACAGGAAGAAATCCAGAGAGCAGAATACACCCAGCATCCCCACCTCCAGCAGCAGGAAGAAGATCATATACTCCTTGACGCGTTCCTCAATACGCCAGGAGTAGATGAAGCATAAGAGGCTGAGGAGCGTGGTCAGCAGGATCATGGGCATGCTGAGCCCATCCACGGCTACGTGATAATTGATATTCAGCGAATCAATCCAGGGCGTCTTCTCCTGCAGTTGCATGCCCGGTAGGTGCCAGTTGAACTGCAGCAGAACCAGAATCGAAGCGGCAAAGGCCAGGATGGCAAACAGCGTCGCCGTAGCCCGGATGAGGTTGACCTGGCGCTCTCTGTTCATAAACAGGATCACGATTATCCCGGCTGCCGGCAGAAACATCATTATGCTTAGGATTGGCATCATTTCCACCTTTAGTGAATTGCTCGATATTGAACGCCGAAACGTTTACCCAAACAAGTAGGCAGCTATGACCAGGGCCCCGGCAAACATGGCCGCAAAGATGGCCGCACCGGTGACATATTCCTGCACCCGGCCGGTTTGCAGACGGCTGACCAGCTCACTGACCTGGCCGGTGAACCAGGCGCCGGCATTCACCAAGCCGTCCACCACCACTATATCAAAGAGCTTGGAGGCAGTAGCCACCACGAAATAGACGCCCCAACCGATATAATTAACCAAGCCATCTACCAGATAGATGTCAATAAGCCGGGAAGCCGGGGCAATCACGTCGCGCACGGCCCACCCGACACTTCGGACCAGGCCATCTATGATGTAGGTATCTACCAGACGGGCGATATGGGCTAACGCCAGGGTCCCGCCCACTACAAATATCCCGTAGATAGTGTCAAAATAGAATTTCTGCTTGGCGGCAATGTAGAGCGGATAAAAAGGTTTCTTGACCCACTCAACGGGCACGATTTTCCACAGATATATGCAGGCAGCCCCCAACAGCCCGCTCAAGGCCATCAGCATAGATATTGCCGCCACCGTCCAATTGAAGTGCATGGCTCCAGCAGATGCGGCGACGCCGTGCGCCGCGGGTGTGAAGTGCACCAGGTGATGGAACAGGTTGCCAGCCAGCCACGGCGAACCCACCCAGCCCAGAAACACCGCAAAGAAGGCTAAAATCATCAGGGGCACGGTCATCACTGGCGGGCTTTCGTGAGCGTGCTCGGCAACTCGTGAGCGGGGCTGGCGGCTGAAGGTGAGGAAACACGCCCGGCCCATATAGAAAGCAGTGAGAAACGCGGCAGCTTCCAGGCCGAGGAAGAATATCCAGTAGATGGCGTCGCCGCCAGCCCGCATCCAGGTAGCGGCCAGCATCTCATCCTTGCTGAAGAAACCAGCCAGCAGCGGGATGCCGGCCAGCGATAGCGCCCCGGCCCAGAAGGTTACATAGGTATAGGGCATTTTGCGGGCCAGCCCCCCCATCTTGAACATATTGGTCTCCCCGTCACACCCGTGCATCACACTGCCTGCGCCCAAAAATAACAGCGACTTGAAGAAGGCATGAGTGATAAGGTGGAAAACCGCCGCCGTAAAGCCCACCACCCCCAGCCCTAAAGTGCTCATCATATACCCGAGCTGGCTGATGGTGGAATAGGCCAACACTTTCTTGATATCGGTTTGCACCACCGCCAACGTGGCGGCCATAACGGCAGTGATTAGGCCGATAAATCCCACAATAAGCAGTGGGGAGAAGCCAAACAATAGACTGCGCGAGCCGGCGATAAAGAATATGGGAAACAGGCGGGCCACCATGAACACGCCCGCGGCGACCATGGTGGCAGCGTGAATCAGGGCGCTGACCGGGCTGGGGCCGGCCATGGCATCAGGCAGCCATACGTGCAGCGGGAATTGAGCGCTCTTGCCCATCGCACCACAAAACAGAAGCACTGCCGCTATTGCTAAGATATTGCTGGGGATTACCCCGTGCTGAGCCGCCGCAAAGATATCCGAATATTGCAGAGACGGTACATATTGAAAGATAAGCAAAATGCCAATGGCAAAGCCCACATCCCCGATGCGGGTGGTGATGAAGGCTTTCTTAGCAGCGTCAGCCGCCACTTTACGCTCAAACCAGAAGCCAATCAGCAGGTATGAGCACAGCCCCACCAGCTCCCAACCCACATAAAGCAACAGCAGGCTGCTGGACAGCACCAGGGTGAACATCGCGAAACAGAACAGGCACATATAAGCAAAGAAGCGGCTGTAGCGCTCGTCACCGTGCATATAGCCGACTGAGTAAATCATTATGCAGGTGGCCACTACCGACACCATGACCAGCATTACGGTGGTCAGCGCGTCCACATAGTAGCTCATATGCAACGTGGCCTGACCCAGATGGGCCCAGACAATGCTGCCGCCAGCCGGCGGCAGGCCCCGCAGCAGGTCAATCAGACAGCCAATAGCCAACGGTATGGTGGCGGCAATGCCCGCCACGCCTATCCAGCCAACCGCCTCGCCATAGCGGCGTTGCAACTTGCTGCCGAAGAATATCAGCACCGTACAGGCCGCTAACGGCAATATTGGTATTGTCCAAGCTATGTTAGTCATCAGGGATTCAGGGACTCAGGGATGCAGGGATTCAGGGAACGGATACGGCTTTGCAGTCCTGCCCTCTCCTGCATATACTCTGAGTTCAACGGCATTTGTCTGCCTTTCTGTCTT